>Ga0209671_1002627_pt1 | contig 16653 bp, 14 predicted proteins | sample WorMetHERISLAND2_2_FD_187401 | JGI IMG/M metagenome (GOLD analysis project Ga0209671, IMG submission 187401) | Marine gutless worms symbiont microbial communities from Max Planck institute for Marine Microbiology, Germany - Olavius geniculatus... | ecosystem: Host-associated > Annelida >...
GCTTTAAACCGTCATAACTCCGCTATGTATAAGATAGAGTCGTAATTTTTGGTTCTAGGGTATGGTTTTTTGGGTCGGCCAATTTAACGGTGTCATTTATATTCACCCCTGATCGACCCCCGTTGCCATGGCAACAAAATTTGGGACAAAATGGGCGATAACTCGGCCCCCTTAAAAGAAAATTGCACGCTGTTTGCACCTACCCCCTATTTTCGGGCCCGGGTTATCCGATGGTGTCATTTAAATTTCTCCCCCGGTGACCCCTGTTGTCGTGGCAACGAATTTTGCAACAAAATTGACTAACTCGGACTGTGTAAGATATCTGCAAGATTCTTGGATCTATAGCAGGGTTTTCGGGGATGTGCCATCGAATGATGCCAAGCAAATTTTTCCCCGAGCAACCCTTGTTACCATGGCAACAAAATTTGGGACATAATGGGTTAGAACTCGGCTTACGTAAGAGATATATCGAAGATCTTTGCGCTAGATGGGGTGTTTTTGAGATCGGTTTATTTTGATATGGGCAGTGCACAATTATTCGAAAGTGCACATACGCACTCGCGCAAAAATCATACGTTAAGTATACAAAAAATTGTTATTTAGCAACAAAAACATTTTTACATTTTCTAACATTGCTATAATTAACTAGTCAGATGTTAGATTAGTATGACATTCTAAAAGTTAACGACAGAATCTTCTAATTCGAGAGCTGCTTAAAGCGAAATAGGACACTCGTCTGCTTTGAACGTAAATTGATAGTAAGCCCATAGAACTAAGTGAAGTAGCCCATATTCCAAAATAAAACCAATTTTAAATTTAATTTACGCACAATAAAATAAATAAAATACTGGCAAAATGTAGAGTTTGGAGACAAAACAGACGTATTTTGAGTCGTTAATCTTAGCGGAAGTTGATAGTATCCATGATGACGCCAGCAGACAACGTGGGTGATAGAGTTGGGTCAATTTAAATTATTCAATTTATAAAGCGCACAATGTCGGCGAGAAATTCACTTAATCTGAGGCACTCACAGAATCCGTCACAGTAGTAGTAGTAGTAGTAGTAGACTAGTAGTAGTAGAGATAGGGGTAGGATAGTGGGTGTAGGCGTAGGAATCTGGTAGCAATAAGGGTAAGGTAAGTTATGGTAAGGGTAGAGTATGGTAATGGTAAAGTAGAAGTTACTTATAGTCAACGTAGAAATAGGAGTAGCAGTAGTTGTGGTAGCAGTTGTAGTGGTTATTCTACTGTCCAATTTTATTCAGTTCCATATTACTTCCAATGGCATAAAACTGCAAATGTTTATGTAAAAAACTGTTCAGTTTATATACAGTGTAAAGGTGACATCGTGGTTGTAGATATAAAACAGCACAAATCACAATTTGAAAGTTCAAACATCACCATTACACAATGTCAGAAGAACTTTGCTGACTGTGTAATGGTAAAGTTTGAATTTTTAAATTGTGATTTGTGCTGTTTTATATCTGTAACCACGATGTCACCCTTACACTGTATATAAACTGAACATTTTTTGACATAAATTCCATTTAGTTCTCATGGGTACCTTTGAATGTGTCTCTCAACCTTTCTTCCCTTTGGGGTACCAGCCTGTATGGCTTGCATTACGGCACGGTGCATTTACTCATTAAGTCGCAGCTATCACTGTGTGGGTCATTCCATATGGCAGGAGATACTCTGTAGCTGTGAGACTAACCTTTGTGCTGCCGTGTGGTGGTTTGTCCAGTTACAACTGTGAAGACGAGGATTGCTACAAGGACTTGGCAAGGCTTCGTGGGCTGCACTACATCACTTGGAGAAATGGCAGCAAAGTCTTTCCTGAAGATGAGGTACCCTGCTGCTTTATAGTTTAACTGTTGTTAATTTGTTATACTTTTGAAATTGTTCATGTTGTGAAATTGTTAGTGTCAGTGTTCAGTTTTGTGTCAGTTGGTGCAAAGGTTAAAATTAAAGGTTAAAGGGAAACTCAGAGTTATGAAGCTACAGAACTACACCTGCCATGTTGGGATTAAACACCCGACAGGTGAATGCACCCAAGTTTCATGCCTTGGACCAAGCTATTACTCACCCCAGAGGGATGAAAGGTTGAGTTGACCTGGGTGCTTTGTTATACCAATATGGTTTCATGATCATGAGTTTGACAGTTCCAGCGAGGTAGGCTGGTACTCGGTTGTGTCTTTTCTACAAAAGACCAGGGTTAATCCAGGAAAACTGAAACCCAATTAAACGCACCCTGTTTGGCATTTTAAAACCTATGTTTTCAACCCTAGTTACATTTTAACCCTAGCTACCAATGTGTGTGTATTTAATACAGGGTCATCATCCGACAAACGGAGCTCACAAGAAGTTCACAAATTACAGCTTTGATGTGGAGGAATTTATGCAACTCGTGAATGAAGCTTCGCAGTACGTGTTGAGTCACCCACGATTCATTGACGAGCAGAAGCGGACGAAACATACTAGCAGCCAGCGCAATCAGACCAACAAAAACACTGAACTCTGATGTCAGTTGTGCTAGGCTATTGCTTTGCTTTGCAGTATTGTAAAAATAGGCTTTTTTAAAAAGACCACCAGTTTGTTGGTTTTTTGATGTTTTATCAGGTTTAAGGGTTTTTAAAATGACAAACTTAAATTTTGTCTGATTCGTCAGAGTTTTCATTTGCTCCCCGGAGCATAGAATATACAAAAATTTACATATTTATAGTTTCGGATGTTTTATTAACTGAGCCGTGATTTAATATTTCATTATTAGTGAAACAAGAAATTAAAATTGTTATTTGGGTGGGGTTTTAGCAGTTTTTTAAGCTGAGTTTACCAGTAAAACCCACCGGGTGTCTCAACCCTGGGCCAGTGGCTTCTATTCCTCCCAAATCTGGAATCAAAATCGGGTGCAACTTCCCCCAGTTTTGGGCTGAGGTTCCCCCAATTTCTGACTCAAGTTTTCTCCTCTATTTTGGGCTTCTTTCCCCTCTAAGGAGAAAGTTTTGTTAAGGGTGTAGTTTACCCAGTGAAAATAGGATCTGCTACCTTATCAAAACTCCCCCCCCCTGTTTTTCACTGGGCGTCCACCAGGTGTAGGGATAAAAGCCACTGCCCTGGACTGTATAACTTATCAACCACCATCTGCCACCAATTCTAACCCTAACCCTCAAACCATGGCAGCAGTTAAGTCTGAACTGTAATGTCTGCTTTGTTCTAAGTTAATTATAGAGATTATGAGGACTACAGTTTTCTGCAGCAATTTTGTTTTCCAAATTCCGCAAGCCAGTTTGTCAATTTTCACGGCTCACCACATCAAATTTTCCTAATTATGTAGCCTCAAATTGAGAACTTTTTGTGTTATCTGACGTATGAAAACTTCGGTCACCTTGTGTATCAGTATGTTCATTAGTCATTGTTTATGCCACATCCAGTTGAGTTTTGCCGATTGCCAAAGTAGTCGGCTGATTTTGGCAGTTTTGTCAGAAAGCTTCACCAACTTGGGTTTCAGTTGCAAAATGAAAATAAACACCGGCCAGTACCACATTCCAGCAAATTGCATGGGAGTGTTGGATTTCCATGGAAGCAGTCAAATTCCACGGCTCAGCTCAAAAGCGTTAAACTGTGATGCCTAGTTATTAAGTACCATGTGCCAACGCTAAACCTCCCCTAGCCAACACATCAGCAACCAGGATAACACTAACCACCATCTTATCGATGTGCTACATATTTATGAATCAGGGTTTCCACGCTGTTACAGACAATAATTCCACGACTTTCCAGTACCATCAAAACGTTTTTCCAGGATCTTTTCGGAAAGACAGACAACAGTTACCTGCTATACATATACGAAATTGATCTGCATTGATCAGTAAGTTGTTTATTTTGAATCCCCAGTAAAATTCATCAACTATCCAAGATTTTTATTTTCCAGGACTTTCCAAAAGGTGTGAGAACCCTGATTACTTTTGTGCTGTGGTAAAGTTATGTTCTCACCGATGTGATGTGCCACATATTTACATGTATGCATTTTTCGTTATGTCCTCCAGAACAGTTTTATTCTAGATGTAGCTTATCAACTACCAAAGGTGTGCCTTTTATACGTCGTGTATTTATGAACTTCTACTAGTTTTCTGCTTGTGTCATTGATGGTGGATCTCTGGTTATCTGCATCTTAGTGCTTGTATGTATTGACTCGGACTTGACTAAGTAGACTCAACTACATCACTGAAGTTTGCTGGATGGACGTGATAATGTTTGCATGTACGACACATGTGCTGTTTAAAGATATTTAAAGCTTTTCTCCGCAAAGGTGAACGTAGTGAACATTGGAGGAGATTAAGAGATTGGTCGTTCTGTCCGTAGTTCCGTGTGTGTGTCTGCATGATGACTCATCATCATCTCCACATGTCATACACAACCGACGTGAACGGTGGCGCCCTCCTGTGAAAACTTCTACATTTTACAGTAGTAATGTTTAAATCGTTTCACTTGGCAGAGATATGCACACTCACGAGTGCCTTCTAGTTGACTCTGTAGCTAATCGTCGGCTGATGCAGAGCTGTGTTATTATAACAGTCTTACTGTTTGCATGAGGCTGCGATTACAAGAAAATCAAAAATGTCACAAAATCATGGATGTGGTCTCGGTCGAGACGTCTCGGTCTCGAGACGTACTAACGTCTCATCTCGGACAAAGTCCTCAACGTCTCGGTTTCGTCTCGGTCTGGGACCGATGCGTCTCGGGTCTCGTCTTGGTCTCAGAGCAATATGTCTCGGTCTCGGCCCAGTAGGTCTCGTCTCGGGTCTCGGGCCATTGAGTCTCGTCGAGACGTTTTGTGCAGGCATGCGCAGTGCATACTGTAGCTGCAGTTAGAGCGATACTAACCTGCATGACATTTGTGGCTTAGACATATTGAGGGTAAAAGTGTATGATGTCAAAATGAATACAATCAGCCAAAAGTAGACGACGTATAATTGCTATAATCAGCTGTAGTTTATTGATTTCAGTTGCTTGCAAATTGCAATAAACATAATGGCTTATGTCTACAGCACTGCAGTTGCAGTTCTTTATGGTGCAAGCCGTTAATTATTCAGGGATAACTGTCAGAATAAACTGCAAAAAAAACACAATATTACAAATAAAAGCACTTACCATGGTCAAGTTAATTAATACGTACAATTTTTGTTTCACTGTCAATGTGTTTCACCATACGTAACGGAAAACGTCTCATCAAGACATCGAAGCTCCCGAGACTCGAGTCTCGGGAGCTAAAAACGTGGCTGCTCATCTTGGAGGGTCCTGCCATTGCCACTTCAAAAATAAAGAGTGCAATGATTTTGCAGGGATGTGCACGAGACCTTCTGAGCCGAGACTGAGACGAGACCCGAGACCGAGACGTTCAAAATTTTGTCCGAGACGAGATCGAGACGTTTAAAATCCGAGACGAGATGTTGCAGCTTCCGAGACGCTGGCCGAGACCTTAAAGCTCCTGAGACTCGAGTTACTTGAATTCATTCGACTGTCAAATAACCACAGTTTATTCCATTCCATCATTACTGTAAATAAATAATTACTTCGATGACAGGCTAATAGATTTTTATGCTAGCTATGACGACAGTTATTGTTGATTATTATACGTTTCAAATGTGTTTTTAACTTTCCATATTTTACAGGCGAGGCCCCCAAAGGTCGCGGGGCCCGGGGTAACTTACCCCCACTCTTCCTCTTTAGTCTCGATGGGCCAGTGCGTTAAAAATTAATGCAGTGCATTAATGCATTAAAAAATTAACGCTTTGACAGCTCTACTATTTACCACAACGAAACAACATTTGCCAAAACGCCTTTGTTGTTGGGGCTTGCTGCCTCCCCAAGTAATTCCTTCCCCTGTTCTCGGCCTCAAATTTTGGTCCTTTGATACGTTGCCGCTGCATTTTTGCCGTACTGAAAACACGATGAAGATAAGATGTGGTTACGTGGAAAGTAAAGCAGATGTTTTATTGCTCATGTAACTGGACATAACAATACAGCTCAGCAACTTGAGCTTTATTGTTGTCTACTGTTGATCTAGTTGCATTAGTTAATATATCGTCATGTCCGGTTTATTGTTGCTATGCAAAAATATTCCAGTGCTTTCAGTTGTCGGTCAAAAACATCTGTCCCTAAAATTTTTATTGGACCCTTCAAAAATGTTGGTGCATTTTTTTTGTTTGTAGTGAAAAAACTGTTTGCATCTGGTCTATGCTGTTGTGTGAAAATGTCATGAAACAAAGCACTCATCCACCCACTGACTGCTATGTTTTGCCAGACTGCAACTGGAAGGACAGGAATATTATGTACCTTAATATACCAAGTTCTCATAGCAGCATTGTAGTTTTACGTTCATTTGTTTGGTGTTGGTTTTAAGATGTTCAATTATCGTTCTGGATGTTGTTCACATATTTCTAGTTATTTAGTTCTCTGAAAAGAGTGAAAAGAGCTTTATCACGGACTATTGGTGTTATTACTAAGTGGTCCTTATTGTGCTTTTCTTCCTTTCTGTCAAAGTCGACATGTTTGCCTAAAATATGAATAAAAACAATGCAACGGTCTTTGCTCGGATTTCTTGCTGTCAGTCATCACAGTCAAACGTGCAATCGATTATCACAGCAACTACAACTTGCGGACTGTAGCAGATGCAATGTCAGCATTTACTGGCTCGCATCAGAATCAAGTATAAATGAAAATAGATTAACAGCACATTAGTCGTATTAGTCACTCGGTACAAAACTACGTGAAGCATGGGACAGCAGTCTTAAGCCACTGAAACACATTGCGACAAACAACAAAGCGATAAGCACCGTCAATGTTTGATTTGTGTGGTAAGATAAGCGACTTACAAATGAAAAGCAGCCACATCAATAGTTTGCTGTTAATTAATGAACTATCACACTATAGCGCACTACCAGTCAAACAGTACAAGATTGGCCAATGCTGATGGTGGTTTTCTGCACACAGCTAGTCATGTGTGCATATTTTCTATGACTGTGGCTTTTGTTTGCTGAGTTACCAACAACTGCAGACAGCAAGATGTGAACAGCAAAGAAATATTTCCCACAATTGGCTCCGGGCCAAAAACTGCATCCGATTACTACAACAATTCTTGTAAACTAATCCTATACAAACAACTCAGTAAGACTACTTGTAGCAAAAATACACAGCAGATTAGCCTGCTGCCAGCACCGCTATGGGACTAAACAAATGCACAAACACTACTACTCAGTGTCAGTCAATTAGAATATTTGAAATGCAGTCCAAGCATCTCGTAGCACCGGTTTCACAAAACTAGTCACTCTGCATCGACCAAATTGTTCCAACACATGCACCACACACCATACAGACATGCACAGGATGGCCCAAAAATATAAGCCACAGTCTTTGGCATACTAAATCTAACATTGATTAACCGTGCCAGAAAAAAACTTATTTAAGAAATGCTAAGAAAACTTAGCATTGACAACACTTAAAGCGATCTTGTTGACAGGTTTGTCTGTTGTATTTAAAATCATAAACTCAATGACACATCAGAAAAAGATTTGTGTGAAGCCTTTATACAAGCCTACTTAACGCAATATTTGGCAAAAACGAATGTGGCAAAAATATCTGAATCACAGATTGTCAGAATCGTACGAAAATGTACCCAGATTCAGAAAAATAGCCATAGAACCAGCGATAAATTGCTTTTAACTCGATCATGCACAATAGTTGCCATTTGGCAACTACTCATCTAAGAATATGAATATGAATGACCTAGAGAAAGATAACATGATTTCTTTCTTATTTTTTGGGCCACAAGCTGTGACAATGCACCGGTTGAGTAACGTGTATTTGACAAATGACAATTTACGTCATACTGATTGCAAAGCACCACAAACACTTAAACACAATGATTGCTTCTAAAAAAAATCTCAACACCATTACAGTAGGCTGCACGCTGGCTCGATGCAGAGTGCTCAGCAGCATTCAAAACACGACCGACTTCAATTCCAACTAATTCATCAATGATCGCATTTTGCACAAAGCATCGAATGCAACACTTGCAATGTATGCAACACAGGCAAGAAAGTACGTAGGCCTACATTGTAACAAAATGCAACGAATGTCAGAAAAGAACGCAGCAAACGCAGCTGATGCAACGTACAAAATGCAAGGATAGAAGCGGTCCACTTGTGCTACGTCTCTTGCACTGCATCCATTGCGCTGCGTACGTTGAATGGAAACTCTACTTTCATCTGGTCTAATGTCTCAGTTTCAGGACCATGTTATCTAGCCCGTGGCTTGGAAACATTATCGGTATGCAATATGCAGCACTGACATATAATCAGGGCTTGCCATTTGAAAACGGGTGGTAATTGAAAAATCGATCTCACCGCGCAGGGTAAGCGATCGATAGGCGATCGATTACGATGGGACTTAAATGTCACTGCAGAAGATAAGATTGAGGCCCACTTACGTCACCTGTGATGCTCATTGGTCACCTACACTGATTCACATGATTCAAGGCTTATTTTATGTCCCGCAAAAAATAATACAAACTTCATAAAAAGTTAAAAACCCAGTTAGAAAACGAAATTAAATTGACTTGGCAAAAGGCGGCATTGCTATCATATGGCGTTTGCCCTGTCATTTTTGTCTGCCCAATGCAATGCATAGCATTGGACAACGGACAGAGTATAAAATCACCTGAGTGTCCGTCCGTCCGTGCGACAAACTTTTCTTAAGTTCTCTTCCTTCCACCTTACCCTTTCTTTACCTTTCCCCTTCCCTTTCCCCTTCCCTTTCTCCTTCCCCTTACCTGTTTCTCATTTCCTTCCCCTTCCACTTCCACTTCCCCTTTCCCTCTTTTTCTTCCCCTTCAGATGAAACGAAAAAGTAGCAAACAAGCAACAAAATTTTTGGGCCTTATTATGTTTTCCCCCGAATATGACTCGGCTAATATATTAGGACAGCTATCTGGGTTACCTTGACTATATTACAGAAGAAGAAGAAGAAGAAGATTCCGCATAGACAGCTAGGTCCATTGCGAGGGAGCTCATCCCCTTGACGACACTTTGGACATGTTCAAATATTGGGAGCTTGGCCCACGACCCCCTAGCCTCCATATTCACGCCCCTGAGTGTACATATCATTGTAGAGTTAAGTCTTCAAAGTCATAGTCGCTGTCAGTCGTCAGTGACTCATTGACGTCGATTTCTGTCAAGTCTTCATTGGATGACGAACCATCAGAGCGTCGCTGTTGTTGTAGTAAGCCCCCAGTATCAGTGGAGTGTGATGATGGCAGTTGGGTGGCCATGGCGGCGGCGGCGGCGAAGCGGTCGTAGATGGTGCGTAGGGATATCTCCAGCTCGCCAACGTGAGGTCGCAGCATCGGTTCAGCATGCCAGCAATGGTTCATTAGGTCCCAGCAGTCACGATCACAGTCCGCCGGACGCTCCGGCCTCAGACCTGCCAGTCAGTCAGTCAATCCATCAATCCTAAGTAACATAAACTACTGCTAGGTCCATTACAGATGAAGTCCCATCCAGGAGTTAGTCCAAAAAAGGATCTGGTAAACAGGTAAAATTACATAAATTTATGCATGACGAATGCTTTCAGACTATAGATAAACATTGTACACTGTACAGCGACGTCATAGCATTGAAGAAAGTGGAGTGAGCTTGCTGAAATTATAGCCTGCTGGGAGATTTTCTTCTTGTCAGAAAATTTTCTTCCAAAAGTACAAAACTGGGACCAAAAATCCCTAGTTTAGGAAAATTTTGCAGCAAAATTAAAATTCTGAGTACCTATAATTTTGTTGGAAATTTGCAGTTGTCTGTCCAAACAAGTAAAGCCCTGCTAACGCAAACGGGAACGCGCAACAGCGGTGCACCGTCGTACGCTAGTGATACGCAGATCTCATCTGTACGGCTTATGGCTAGTTCCACAGAAGGCCCAGGAAAACAAAATCACTCAACAGATGGCGCCAGACGACCTACGGCTAAATAATTATGTAGGCCCTATGGTGTTTCACTTGTACTCACCAGATGGCGCCACTATCTCGCTCTGGCAACGCCATATCGGCTGGATGTCGCAGATTTTCCCTATCCCCCTTTCATTTAGCGCTCTCGTTCGGGGTGACTCACTTCAAATTTATGGAAAAGATTTACAGTTTTCAGGGTAAAGATTTGGAGATTCTAGCTTGCATCGTTTTTGACTGATCCACCCGTGTGACAGACAGATGGACAGACAGAATTGCGATGGCTAAGACACATAGCTGCTGTTGTGCATAAAAATGCAACTTTTTAAACCAACGACGCTGTTGAAGGATAACAGTACCGTAATTAATGATGTTTATCCTACGGTGGCTGAAGAAAGCAGATTTCTGGTGGTCCAGGAAAACATCAAATTAAAATGCCGCAAAAATTTCTACACTCCAAAATCGCAAAGTAAAAACGGAGCGAAAAAAAACAGTACCTTTTCTGACAAGGTTGAAGAGCATGTCCTTGTTGGTGCAGACCTCAAAATGCGTGGGTAGACGAACACTGCCGGCACAGACGTACCAGAACAGCACACCGAACGCATAGACATCCACGCTGTGGTCGTACTGACCCGTGACCAGCTCAGGCGCCATGTGAAGTGGCGTGCCCACTATACTGCCTGACATCATGGCTTCCGGCTTGCAGAAACCAAGGTCCGTTAGACGACCACGGTTGTCAGCATCCAGCTGCAGTCCACACCACCACACTGACCACACTGGACAATTCCATCATGACAGGAGACGGGGAGGGGTGCACGGCTGCAACCGCCCGTCCTAAACTTTGGGTTATCCGAAAATTGTGAAAACATCTTCTTCCTGTCTAAAACAGTTTCGTCCAAAAATGCGAAATTTAGCCTGAAGAACCTCATTCTTGAGAAAAATTAAGGTCAAAGTTTTACAAAGTAAAAAATTTTCAGCACGCATAACGTCATCAGTCACAAATTCGTGACTATCTGTTGCAACACTGTAACTTGCTGCCCCTCGACACCATTACAATGAGACTGTGCGGAAAACCACTGGTCAGTTTGGTTTCAGTCTCTTGGTTTTTCCAATTTAAAAACCAAACCGAACCGAATTCTATACAGTCGGTTTTCCATAACACTTGCAATGCAATTCCCAGCAGAAACTACAAAAAAACAAAGCAGAACCATGCCAATTCGAAACAGAGAGAGATGAGAGAAAAGCTAAAGCTCACAAGAACGTTCTTGAGTTTGATGTCTCGATGTACAAGTCCTTGAGCATGTAGGTAACGAATAGCCTCGACCACATCCAATGCCACCCGCAGTCTACATAAACAGACATACACTGAGATACACAGACGGACAGACAAACAGACAGACCGACAGAAACAGACACAGACACACAATCAGACAGACAGACAGACAGAAATGAGTGTACAAGGTTGTGGGGGTGTAGACTTTGCCCATTGGGCAGCTCACATCATTTGACCTAAACTCTATCAACGAATTAATGGAGTGACCTTTTGTGGCCCTGGTAGTGGAGTCGAACAACGAACCCTCTTGGATAAGGCTTCCTACAGTCCTGAATAAAAAAGTGTCAAAGTTGTTAATATCAGACTGTACCGTGCAAGTCGGTTCATGCGCCGCTCTATGGCAGCATAGAGATCGCACTTGTACCGGTCCATGATGAGCAGTACAGCAGGACTGGAGCTAGAGCCGCTGCCGTAGCTGTAGTCTATGATCGAACCACGCAGGGACACGATGCGATCATGCTCCGGAATGTTACTATGCACATCAAGCCAGTACACTCTTGTCAGCATCATCATTATGCACGTGCTAAACTGCTTTTGACAGACATGAAATTAAATACTTTTTCTAACCTTTGCTAAAAACTTGACGTTTTAACTTCAGCTGATGCCTTCGTTAGAAATGAGTCAACTCTTCTCCAGGATTCGTATGTGTAAAGACATATGCATGAACTGTGACACAGGGTCGTATTTTCCGCTGTCCAGCTATGACAAGCTCTTTTTCCGTGATCCAGCTCATTTTCATCGAAATGACACTTCACAGAGAAGAGTCTATATATTGGCATATGTTTGCACTTCACTAGTTGATTGCAATTCTCATGGACAGGTGATCGGGCGGTTTGTTTTGCAAATGCAAAACGAAACTAACTTTTTGTTTTTCCACACACCATTGATCATCATCATCAGAATGGCATGTTGGAGGGAAACAAATGGGTCCTCTACGCTGGGCCTGATCAGTACCGGAATGGAGTAGACCAGTAGACCATCATGGTACAGCCCCCAGGTCAACTCAGTCTTCTACCCTTTATGAAATAGTAAAACAAGAAATTTGAGCAATGCTCACGTAACGTGCGACAGCGACATAAACTATAATTTGTGCTGCATAATTGTGTTGTAAGCCCTGGTGCGTGCCTCCTTCCCGACGTTGCTCCGCCCCAGCTTTAGATACTAAGCACTAAGCTTGCGGATAAAACTATAGTTTTGTTTACTGTCTAGGCGTAGAGCTTTTCGATGTGCCAATTGCCAAGGTCGTCGTCAATGTTTGTGCTATCTGCAACCGTTTTCACGCTACACGAGATAATTGCGGTAAAATAACCACTTTTTAGGGGAGTAGCTGTCTTTGCCTGCGCCGGCCTCCTTGAACCTAGCAGGTCGGGACTTGGACTGCTAGTTATTTTTAGTGGTTATTTTTGGAGCTGTTGAAGCGTTAATTTTTTAAACGCATTAATGCACTGCATCAATTTTTTAATGAACGTGTTAACATGTTAATAATGCATAATTATGATGTTCATATTGTATATGAAATAGTGATATTGTATGTGGACTACATTGAGAAGGTGACTGGCACGAGGACCGACAAACTCGTGGCTGTGTTGCAGGACTGTGACCGTAGCAATGGTACGGCAATAAAACAATTTCTAATTACTGGAATATTATTCGACCCACAAATAACCATGGTATAATGGAATACTGGAACTCCTGCTTTACAGAATTTTGTAAATATATGTATGTGCCTTAATCTTTATAATGCATGTTAAACTGTTAATTTTTTTAACGCGCATTAATTTATTACTGCATTAATGCGTTTAAGTTATAGCGTTAATTTGACAGCTCTAGTTATTTTCAGTTTGTGTGCTATACAAATAACCTATTTGATTACTACCAACTGTAGCCCAGCAATGTGTCATACATACGTTGTGTAGTGAAACTCCATGGCAAGATCGTTCCAGTGTCGATCGTCTGGTGGCGCCACTGACTTGACAGCACACGGTCCATAGCCAGCCCATGACTCACATGAATAAACTACACCGTATTGACCTCGACCGATCTCTGGGCCCAACACTGGCTTGCCTGCAGAGCAAATAGCATGACATCACTTTTTGAATTAGCCTTGTGATAAGCTTTCCACTTATATTAAGTTCAGCCTAAGACCAGACTTAAGTCAAAAAGTGAAGTGATTAAGCAGTGACTTTCACTGAGAGCTTAGATCAAAGTTTTGGCTCGGTAAAAGTCTTAGACGAAAAGTACGATCAAAGCTAAGCCTAACTAGCCTGATTAAATCGACTGAGTTTGCATTAAAGTGATGGCTTAAACCATTAGTTTTTTAACCAGTTCATTTTTTACCGCTAAGACCAAACTTACTTCAACTGCTGAAACATTTGCTGAGCTAGAATGTCAAACATTTGCAAACAAACATGGCAATGTTATGTTGAACTCTGCTCTAAGTCCGGAGTTTAGTGTTCAGCTAAAAATTTTGATTAGCAAAAGATCTAGCAGCAATCGACTCACAAGAACAAGTTGTGCTATGTGCAGTGTGTATTCCTTGCAGAGATATACCATAACCATAACCCCAATTGTAACCGTTACACGGTAACACCAGCTGGCTGCAAAGCAAAGTGTGGCTTAGTGGCGTTATATTGGGTGTTGGACCTACAACTGAGAAATCAAGGTAAACCATCTAGGTATATAACCAATACCAACATCAATTCAGCCTTCCATCCCTCCAGGGTATATAAACTGAGTACCAGTCCGTCCGGCTGAAGTTAGCACATGGCACATTCACCTGCATCAAACATACATGTGATCACACAGGGCAGGTGACGCTCAGTAACTGTGTGATGGGTTCCTGCCATACACGAGCTTTAGGTTCCTTTACCGTATGTGATAAGGTCTCGCAATGAGCGGCTCTCTAGTGCAAGTCGTGCAATGCGTGGCGCATACTCCTTGCGGACGTTTAGTCTCTGTTTCTCCGTCTGCTGCAGGCGTCCGTTGTGATGTGCCTCCAGGCGACTGAGCGACGTCTCAAAGATGGCGTGAGAACGACGAACGCTGTCCTTCATTTGCGCACAGATGCTCCGAGACAACCTACCAACAACCACCACAGAACACGATGATGCACCTCCTAGTGTACACGAACCAGCAGCAGAGAAGACACGGGGACAACTGCCCCACCCTAGATTTTGTGCACACTGCAAAACTGTTTGAAAATCTATTTCTTGTCAGAAATGCAAAACTGGAAGCTGAAGCCCCCTATTTTGGAAAAATTTAAAGCAAAATTAAAATTTTTAGCACGTCTGTCAAAAACTTGCAGCTGTCTGTCTCCCTGCCACTCCTACTTTTTCAACGCACAATGCCACTGAGATGAAAGATCCACTTGGCATCTGACACGGCCATGACACTTTGTAGACATAACATTAACAATAATGAAAATGACAAATGCTGCTGTAACCTCAGCAGAGATGGTCCTCGACAACCTACTGCAAAACCTAGTCCCTCATGTCCACGTCTTTCAGGCCTCTCCTCATAGTTTTGCACTAGCTGCTCACTCTCACCATTTACAACAATACATTTCCTCTGAACATTCAAAATTCCCTCTCCATGCTGTTTTTGCCAACAGCTAGAAAACTTTTTTCTACAAAATGGCTATTAAAAAGCCGTTTTAGGCACGACTGCACCCTTTGCACCTCAGGTCTGGCAGCTTCCGCTGACATTGTGCACTGAGGATTCACTGATTTCAAGTTATTAGAAACAGCACTGGTGGCTCTGCGAACACAAAGTAAATATCCAACAACTGATTCATTCATAGGTGTGAAGTTTTTTAAAACTTAACCATAACAAAAAATTTCTTTATTAGTCGAACAGGAAACGCATATTCTGAAACTAGAGCAGAAAAAAACTAAAATGAAGCTGAAGCAGACCGCTGGCAACGAGCATCGGTGAGTGATGACAAAACACTCGTGGCAACTCGACGTTTCCACGAATCATCCAACGATGCCGGAGTACGCATCAGCACTCCATGCATCAGCTGCATGACAAGCCAGCATTCTAGCACATTTCTCCATAAAAAACCTAGAGAGTCATCCCAAAGGTTTCCGGCCTCGACATATTAAACCAAAATATCTTCCACAATCTGTGCATCAGTGAAAAGTACATCCTTTACGAACTCTAATGAGTCAGTTGAGGATATGACATTTTGAATTTATGTAATCATATGTAATTTATGTAATTTATGACATCATATAGCTCTTGGAGCGCTAAAGCAAACAGCATAGAATCAGGCTCACTGTTGCATGACAATTTTCCAGTCTGTAGCTAAGTTTACCAAAGTGGAGCCCCATGGCATCTGATTTTGTGAAAGCCCTAACAAATACGTTTGTGAATTTCTCATTTGCATATGTGAATATACAATAGCCTACATATGCGCTGGCTGCAAATAAGAGCATTTGAGTCAATTACGACTTCATGCAAATACAAAGAGCATTCAAAAACTTTTGAGCCTCAATATATTGGACAAAATTTTTTATTGTCTATATATCAGTAAAAGGTATCTGCCTTGCCTATTCATATGAGCAGATTATGGAAGTGATGTCAATGTAATTTATGACGTCATAAAGCATTAACCTGAAACGACCTCCGCTACAATCCCTGAAAATTTGCTGAATGTAGGGTCCATAGCTTTTTTGCTAGACCAAAAAACACGGGTTAAGTGGATGGCAGGTCTAGGCGTAGCAGATTTCCTCTAAAATGGAGTCTTTATATTCTGTTGAATACTCCTTCACAACCGATGGCAACCAACTGTAAATGTTGCTCTTATGCTGATGATAGACAGAAAACTTTTAGCACTGTTATGGCAAAATTTTTCGAATATGGCAGTAACAGTTAAATTCTGCATCAGTTTGGCATTAATTTGGCAGCAGCAACTAGTGACTCTACTGCGGACAGTACTATCGAAAATTTGGCATTTTTTGTCAGTTTTATTTTCAGCGAAATTTATCGGCAAATAAAATACATTGTGATGACCTGCTTCATTTTCTCGATCAGTGTTTTGATGAATGACGTTCCTGTACTCGGTGAGATGCTCACGTGGTAAGCAGCATTCAGAATCTGTCAACACATTCAATGTTTTCCAATGTACACTAATCACTGTCACTGTCAAGCCTGTGGGAGAGAACGGTGGCTCGAATGAGGGGCCTGGGGTCGGCTCACAAAATTTAAATGGCTTGGTAGTGCAAACAGTCAAAATGCTTAACTCACAACAGAAAGGTTGTAGCTTCAACAGCCGGATGGGTCATATGCTGGTTTTTAATGCATTTCTTAGTGTTCATACTACATTTTGT
>Ga0209671_1002628_pt1 | contig 16651 bp, 12 predicted proteins | sample WorMetHERISLAND2_2_FD_187401 | JGI IMG/M metagenome (GOLD analysis project Ga0209671, IMG submission 187401) | Marine gutless worms symbiont microbial communities from Max Planck institute for Marine Microbiology, Germany - Olavius geniculatus... | ecosystem: Host-associated > Annelida >...
TTAGGAGGCAGCTGCCCCCCCCCCGAGCCACGACGCTGCTACGCTATTTGTTATTTTATCACTGAAAATTGTAAACTTGCTCCCCCGCCCACTTTTTTAACCGACGATGCCCATGAAAATAGCCAACTAGGCCCTACTTGAATTACCTGTTGAGACGTAGCAGCAGCAGTGGCGGCAGTGGAGGTGCGAGCTCGATTGTGACGACCTGCATAGATGTACGAAAACGTTACAGAAATTTAAAGAAACCGTTAAATGAACAAAAACGTGACAGAACTGAAAACAATGCTCAAAACGTTGATAAAAACGTTAGCCAATTCGTTCAACTTCTTGCCTAAAAGCTAATGCTGTAGTGTAGGTGCAGTATAGCTATAACTAGAGAAAGAAAGAGATAGAACTTTACTCAATTTTAATCCAACCGTATGGTCATAAGACCAATCACTAGACTAAGTAAGTAAACTACCACCACCATAACCTATTAATTCGTTTCTGCGGCTTTAGTGCTTTGCGACGTTCTTGCTAGAATGTTCAATGAACGCTTTTATTTTAAAATTTAAAAAAAACGTTGAGAAAGAAAGTAAACAACGTTAAAAAATAGGAAGAATAAAAAACAAAACCAAAAATCCAGCTGTCGCTAAGATACCGCCACCATACCGGTTGTCAGTGACCTTCAAGGTCATCAAAGGTCGACTGTCATGTCATCGGAAAGCTAATATGCGACTTCCTATGAGTGATCAATAGCAACCTAGGCCCCATCTCGCACCGTTTAGCCACAATACATCCGCATCAGACGACGACGACGGACGGACCGACGACAACCGTAGCATAAGCTCGACGGTTACTTAAGTACGGTCGGCTAAAAATCTTCATTACATCTACGACGACCTGTACTCATAGCAGATGATGGTGTTGCGGACTGTTTCACGCCGGCGACCACTTTGCCGCCGCCGCTGTCTGCCACGGCGCGGGTCTTGCGAAGGCCGAATCGTCCCAGTCCGGCGAACAGTCGGAGTTTCCTGATGGCGTCGAATTCGCGGAAAAGTTTCTCGCTGTCTGCGGAGATGGAAGTCAAACTGTTACGATGCGTTTGCTGCTTGCCCGACGTGTTTGAACGCTCCGTTGCTACAGATACATATCGACGTATAAACGTTGAGAAAATTTTAAAAAAACGCTTACAAAACGTTTAAAAAAAGTTTGCGTTTGTAACGTATAAACCGTTACAAATCTTTTTACCTAAAAAGGTAAAACGTTTTAATAAACCTTTTTGGGTAAAGAGATTTGTAACGGTTTTTACGTATTTAGGCATCTATGCATAGATTTGCTCTGCGTGTTCTTCGTTAGAGCTACGTGCAGAAATCACGCGATTAATGGTTAACAAATTTTTAACGACTAATTAAAATGTTCACTGCAAAATTTTTGACTAAAGTCACGTCACTGATAATGCATTAAAAATAGATACAATGGCAAGCATTTGTGACAGTGTTAGACAAATAACTTGAAAAGTTGATAAAAAAACTCATTTTTCTTGCACAATAGATTGGTTTTGGGCTTCATCGAAATCAACAACTATTTAATCGTTAATTTTCGTGAAGTTAACCGTGGAAAATTTTTATTTTATGTTACCATATCTAAGTATATTATTAAATTGACCGATATTAAAATTGCAATCGTTAAATCGTGAAAAATGACGTCACTTTTTAAAAAAAAAAACAATATATAGGCCTACCCTAAAATGAACTCTTACTGACTGAACATATGGTACAATAATTTGTTAAGCGATTAGCATTTTCTTGAATTTGAACAGTTGCTATTGACCACATTTAATACAAGTAAACGATTAATTAATTAGTTAGTTGCGAAGAGTTAAATCGTTACCGTCTGTGGTCTTGGCGTTTGCTTTCTCTGGTCTGCCGCGTTGAGACGTTTCCTTGCGCGACGTGTGAACACCGCTTGACGTCTGCTGACTTCTAGTTTTAGCCATCAACGAACGTCTTTCAACTTTGTCCGATTTTCCTCCTGCTGCTGCTGCTTCTGATGATGACGATGATGATAAAGGCTTTGACCGGTTACCAGATAAGCTGGAACTTTTCGAATATTCCTCGGTGATGTTTTTCTCTCTAGATCCTTCACTAAGCTTACCTTTGCAGGTCGATAACTTCTCTCTCGAGTGAGTGTTCGATCCTGAATCCGTTCCAATGCCTTGGCTTCGCGTCTCTTCGTCCGCTGCCTTACTGTTATTCTGATAAGCAACATTTACTGGATTCCGCGCTAAATCATGTAGTTGCACTGCAAAATCAGACAAAATCAAACATTTTCATCAATATCAAGGTAAATGGTTCCCACTCGTTTTTAACAATCATTTGCATATTGGCTTTTACATTACACGAAAATCATTGACCTTGGACAAGGGTCATTACGCGCTCTGCTATGCCAATCGTGAGGTATTGTGACCAAATGTCATCAACGTCAGCAGACATCAAGCGGTGTTCACACGTCGCGCAAGGAAACGTCTCAACGCGGCAGACCAGATAAAGCAAACGCCAAAACCACGGCCGGTAACGATTTAACTCCTATTATTCGAGAAACATGCATCCAGATTTCAAAAACCATTTGTCAAAATCGATAAAGAACAAAAAGCCCAGCTGTCACTAGAAAGGGCCAACCGTTTCTGAGATACGGCGTGCATTGAAAATGGCGGCCAAACCGCTGCACATAGAGACATGGCTACTAATTACAGCTTATAGAAACTAGTCGTCGCCCTGTCCAACGGCACCATCGCAGACACCATATGACTTACTGTTTAGCCACAACACTGCACGATTAGCATAGCAGAGTGTGCAATGTCCCTTCAGGTCATCCAAGGTTAATGATTTTCGTGTCATGTAAAAGCCAATATGCAAATTCCTATTAATAATCAATAGCAACCTAGGTCTTATCTTGCACCGTTTAGCAACGTAGGCCTACATCCGTTACACACAAACGTGCGGACAAACAGACGGGGTCAGACCTTTAACTTTAAGCTTACCGCTTATCGGTCGGCCCAAAAAGTCAACGACTGAAAGCGGTTCTCTGTAGGCCTAAATGTGTGAAGAAAGCGAGTACTCTACGCGCGGGCCTGCATTTGTCAAGTACGCAGTTTATCTTTACCTTCAACGTGCTCTAGAAGGTCTCCAACGCTCTCCGATCTGTACTTTCCTGCCGCCGTGGAAGATGGACCGTCCAGGTAGCGATTTTTCTCACATGCTTCTTCGTTGTCATGACGACGTCCCAAGGAATCTACATGTACAGTATGAACCATAAAAATACATACCAGCTAAATTTTGTCTATCGTCTTATCCAAATAGGCCTACAGATCGATTTTAAACATTTTATTAGCGACACGCTTCGCAGTAAATTCGTGATAAAACTATCATTAAAGTAACGCGTAGCTACACTACCTTGGGAAATACGACATCAGTTGTATCGCAAATTTTCCACGGAGTGTGCGGATAAAAAATTCCAAAGACTGACCTATGTTTAGGCTGATTTAGCAAAGACATGGACAAAAGTTTCTAAGCATTATCACTGTCAACATCATTTTTTTTTATTTCAGTGGCCGAGTCATGTACAATTATTTAAGTCATAGTTAGGTATTGTAACAAAACGTCATCAACGTCAGCAGACATCAAGCGGTGTTCACACGTCGCGCAAGGAAATCCAGCGTTACGACAGAAACAAGTTGAACAACTATAAGCGGAGCAAACGATAACACAACATTGTAAGCACAAGACGGGGTGAAACAAAAAAACTGTCCTTAAAACACTAAAACAATGAAAATACACGCAACACAGAAAACGAATAACGGTTAGAATGATATCCAATAAGAATGGGCATGGTTTCTGACTCACACTGTACGTCAGTGGAAGGGCACGATGTAGTTTTAATCGTAAGATCGTCCAGAAGATCTCCGACGCTGCCAGACTTGTGTCTGACTGCCGCTGCGGTTGCTGTGGTTGATGGACCCACGTCCATGAAACGTTCATCCTCAGAGTGGTCATGGTAATGGTAGTGTTGATTGTGGTGGTCTGGAACTGATAAGAGTTGTCCGGTCGACGAACTGCTGCGAAGTTTGTTCGCCGACGCTCCTTGTGTCCTTTCCCTCGATCTGTAGCGGGGTTAGTAAAATGTTAGTAAATGTCAGCAGATATGGTATACAGTGGCTTCTATTCTTACACCTGATGAGCCTAGTGAAAAATAGAGAAAGAGTTGTTAAGGATATAGATCAAAACTTTTCCACTATTTTTCACTGGGCAATCTACACCGTTAACAAAACTTTCCCCCTAGAGAAAAAAACCAAAAAGGGAAGGGATGTGAGGAACTCGAGTTTGAAAGTGGGGGAAAAGTTGCACCCGATTTCGATTCCAGATTTGGAGGACAGAAGCTACTGACTGTACAAAGGACTAATCAGCTAAATTGTACTATGTATGGATTTTGTGGTCTACAATGCAGGCCCGTCGAAAGGATAAGGTAGGGGGTAAGCTATTCCGGGCTCCGCGACGTTTGGGAACCCTGCCCGTCGCTCAGAAATACAAAAGTACATCAAAATGCACTATTTTGAAAAAAAATTCAAATTTTTTCTCCCTAGAGGGGCCCACAAAAATGTTTGGGGCCCCGCGAGAATGTTTCTTCGAGCCCCGCTGTGACTTCCGACGAGCCTGCTACAATGCATTATGCAAGTTCAACGAGGCAACCGCGTAACACACTGTAAACTGTGATGAAACTTAAAACGTACTTATTTTATGGCCATGATCGACGGCGTATTCTGCCTGGACTTACGTGCGATATACAAACGTGAGACGCTATCAGTCGTCATGCTTGACGGCTTGAGTGCAGTAGGCCTACTCGATTTATCTGCCGCGGAGGGATAAAAGGCTGAGTTGACCTTGGTGTTGGTTATGTATAACGAGATAGTTTTTCCTGTCAGCAGACAGCCATCTATCCAAGTCGTAGGACTAACCATTTGATAGCGATCCGATCGGGAGGTGAACCAACGACCTCGCGATAGCAAGTGCAACGTCGTAACCGCTACAATCTCCCCGCAGACTGAGATGCGGGGACGACGAGTTGAAAAGCTCTGAGCCTCCCCTCCAGTGGCGTCATTTCAGTAAATCGTCGGGGGGTCTCAATCTACGCAACGTATTGATCTTGCAGCAGTAATGCTGTTTCACAAAGTACGATTTTCTTGAAAGAAAAAAAAATTAAAAATTAGAATTATAAATTTTTGGAGTCGTAAAATCTCTACAGCCTCCCCTTTTAAATGACGCCCCTGGTCCCTTCCCTTACCTTTCCTCCGCCTCCCCCTCTGTATCATGACGTCACACACCTGGGTGGTCTTCTGGTTCTGCTGCGCTGTCTGGTTGGCGTGTCGACCGTGGGAGAACTATCGTAAAGACTGGTACACGAAGTCGATGAATTGAAAGGTTCTGAGTCGGCTCTGGGCACTGATAAACTGCACGGTGACGGCGTCCGCTCTCTCTGTGTTAAGTGCGAGTCTACCACCAGGTTTCTGTACACAACACGCAACAATACTATGCTAAATAGGCCTGCTTGGTGTTTCATTAAAAGAACACCTTTTTCTTTTTTTATAACTCACTCAAATTATAATCAATTTACACTAAATTTTTAACAGTTGTAGCTGAAAAAACATTAATTCAAAATGTTTTAACACAATGTGATTAAATGTTTTTTGCTAGTCGTCACGTAACGCTGACTTCATAATGTGTCGTGAGTACAAGCTTGCCTGTCTCAACTGATGCTGTCATTTGCTACCCTGCTTCGATGATGAACTTAATCTGGTTGGCTGATGAAAAATGTTCAACGTTTCAGCACTAAGCAACATGGGGACATGAAATCAGGAGTCCCGCGATCCAAAAATGCAACCATTTTGTAAGCTCGGTGTGTTAGTGCACTGTCTTGAAGTCCAATTATCCCCACAGACATGTAAATGCGATCGCTCTGCACGTTTTTGTAGCTGCAACTGGAAAACTTCAATAATTTAGCATATATTTACCCATTATCTTTCCTTCTTTTTTAATTATAGGTCTATGCAAACATGTCAGGGGTAGCTTTATAGCTACTAGCCTGTCGATGTGGGTGATGTTTGCTGAGCGTTGTCTGCGATGTCTGGGTGGGGTGCAGCAAACGCTACGCATGTCATCAGACGTCATCAGGAACTGAAACAGATCATCCGCTACTGCAGGTGCCATCGACCTGACACCAGCAATTATTTCCATTTAAACACCTGCTTTGCCTTTACTGTTTACATAAATATATTTATTTTTTTCTTTATTTATTTATTTAGCATAAAAACTGCATAAAGTACACAATTAAAAACAAAAAGACATGGAAAGAAAATAAACATTAAATCATTAAGCAGTACATAACTATTCACGGAGACCATCAACCTGTAGGGCCAACTGTTAGACTTCATTCTGGTGAGACCTAGTCCGTTTACTTTCTTATCCTCCCTCTCTCCCTTCTCTGCTCTCCGCCGTTGTCTTGGTATAGGCCTATATAACCAACACCAAGTTCAACTCAGCCTTCCATCCATTCGGGGTAGATAAATCGAGTACCAGCCTGTCTGGCTGGCGTTATGGCGGGGCGCGTTCACCTGTGTCGATTGGTAGTTAACGGTGTGTAATTCCACATGGCAGGTTACGCTCCGTGGCTCTGATTTTCCTATAAAAAGCTATACCGTTTAATTATTAACCATTTAACTTGTGGCTTGGGAGTATTCTATGCTTACATTTTATGAGATCAGTGCTACTGATAATCCTATACGCCTACATACGTTGAAAGGTCTGTATCGACGGACATCGATCCGGTGGCGTGGTAGGCTCGCTGAAAGTTCGTGTGGATATGGGACGATGTCTGTGATCTGACGGCGGGGCTGGAAGTCTGACGTTCTGGTGCCGACGATCTTCGAAGTCCTGACGATAATGTTGTCGTCGGCAGCTGCAGCTGTTGATGTGATGCTAAGTCGTAGTTGGAACCGTTTGTCAACCCACAAGAACGACCGTCGATTGATGCAACCCCGCGTTGTGCTGCGCACGAACAAACAAATAAGAAAGCCCAGCTGTCGCTAGGGAAGACGCGCTACAGCCTATCGGTCCTACAGTTCCTGTTGCACTGCTGATTTTCAAGGTAATCCAAGGTAAATGATTTTTCTGTCATGTGAAAACCAATATGTGACTTCCTATTAGTGATCAATAGCAATCTAGGCCTTATCTTGCACCGTCTAGCCACAATACATTCGTTACAAGCAAACGGATGACAGACAGATACGTCGTGCCATCGATTGTATTTTGGGATAAGGTAACTGAAAGAACGCCCATTAGCTAACTTGAACCGTTTAAAAGGCTGCCGAAAACATTTTTGTTTGGGTGGTGACTGGTGAGATGGCGACACATTTTGACAAAACTTATTTGAGCCTTTTAAATTTTTTTCTCATTTAATTGCTTTGCTATTAATTAATTAATTAACTAACTAATTAATTAACTAATCACATAATTAATTATTTATGTTAATTTTATTAACTCTTTTAGTTAATCAGAGTTAGTGTTATGATAATTGTTAGTTTATTACCGGATCTGGCTCGTCTCATTGTTTGTTGCTGTTCTCGTTGGTGTCGTCGTCTTTCCGTCTGTTCGTCCATCTCCGCGCGTTTCTGATTCTCCTGCGAATGACGACATTATAGACCGTAGAACAATTAAAGATTGCAGGGCAAAAGTACGGCTATACCCGTACCGTGCACAGCGACACGGGTTAGGTGGCGCGGTAGCCTACTGGCTGGTCGTCTAACCTCACAATATTGCAGTAAACATATTTATACGTATTAAATATACAAAAGTAGAAAGCAGTCATAGCCCACAGGTACCTCCGCCAAGGCAATGTTATTCGCCAGGTGGCGTCACCATATTCGCTTTGCCAGCGGTTTCGCTTATGCCTCCTTTAACGCAATGGTAACGAAAATTTCAAAGTGATCCAGAATCCAGGATTCCTGCCAGATCACCCCCAAAATTGAATCACTGGTAGATTGTGCTATTCCCGACATACCCTCAAAATTTCAGAAAGATCCGTCCATAACTTTTTGAGTTATCTTGCTAACACACAGATAAACAGACAGACAAACAAAAACCGGCAAAACAACCTCCTTGGCGGAGGTAAAAACTGACGACAGTTTACGCGGTCAAGCTGAGATTTCTGCATTTCACAAAGTAATGTATAGCAACAGTATTAATGTAAGTTGGCCAAAATTATAGTCACTTAGGCCTACGTCAAGCTTTTTCATGATGTTGCGGGCCGAAAATTACCAAAGTCGGCGAACGTTTCATGGAGTTATTCAAAAAATGAAAAGTGGCACGATTTGCAAAAACACGGTGTAATTAAACGTACATCGGCGGCTTTGAAGAACTGCTGCGTGAACGTGTTCAGCGTCGAGATGCACTCGTCGAGCTGAAACGTGGCGAGGTCTTCGCAGAAATAGTCGGCCAGCTGACGTCGCAGCTCCTCCAGTTCTGACTGGTCCAACTCCAACTGCTTCAGTTCACTCTCTGCCGACTGATTAACACACATTATTATTGCTAGCAAAGTTCCCGCTCTAAAAGCGGGTCCATTCTGTTACCTGGCAACTCACCATCCTTTCACCCCTCAGGCTGCCCGAAGAGAGAGGTAAGGGCAATGTGAGGGCGAACGTAGCTATGGGGTATTTACACCATTCAGCAAACATCCAGCAAACTTTTAGCAAATGTATTCAGAATACACGTGCTAATGCTGGACGTTTACTGAATCGTGCAAACACCCTATAAGGCCCAAGGACTCAAACGCCGCGGTTGGGGTCTACGACCGTGCAACACAGAAGGCACCAGAATGGTATGACATACATTACAGACAGACTGACAAACAAACTTTCCGGCATTAGGCCTATAGTAAGATAGACTTGTAGGCTACGCTGTCGGATAGTCATATAGTATAGGAAAAGACAGCATGAGATTTAGTGAACAAAATTTGCAATGCATTTGCATAAATTTGCATATCACCGGTAGAAAAGGAGTCCTCATCGCAAGGACTGACTTCGACCGTGATGACAGCTTGACGACAAAAAATCGTGATTCTGGCCTTGGCCTTCGAATCGGAGGTCGCTGGTCTTGGTCTTTGTCTTAAAACGCTGCGTCAAACCCATTTCTAATCACCAGAGGTGTAGACCCCTTAAAAGAATTGCGGATGCCTGAAACTCAGAGGCGTAAGGCAAAATCCTGCTTGATGCTTTTGCACGACACGCCAAAAGTATTCTTCAACAAACGTAGGCCTACAAAATAAGTTCTTTTACAAAAAATTGCCTTGGCTTGTGCACAAACCCGGACGAAACTGTTCATCTTGTGACGAAACGGTTCCTGTGTGTCATTGACTTGATCTGCGACGAGTTTGACATTGTCTTTCAGTGATTTTATGTCGCCCATCACAGATTTTATTGCGTATCTGCGCTCAACACGGCATTGGTTATTCACGGTACAACGCCATAAACAGAGTGCATTATGTGGCCCAGTAAAAAGCATAAAGGCACTATTTTTGTCATAACCGCATCAAAATTGATCTATTTCTAATTTTTACCGATATACTCTGCAGTACATTTGCATTCCATCGTAAAACAAAAATGTCCTTACAATACCCTCTGAAATCATAGTCAGCTTTAAAATAAGTGAATTACAAAATTACTTTTCAGATCTAGATTTTAGTACATTATATTATGCTAATTTCTAACGCTGACTGCATTTCGCGACGCGTTTATTTGTGGTGGAACTTTACCACAGCCTATCTTTGTTTCGTTGAAGAATCTTGAAAATCGTTTTATATTTGATAAAGCTCTGAACACGTCAAATGTTAGGCCTATTCATACGGTGCAGTCAAACGAACCCAAGTTCTTCGTGCAATCTGAATAATTAGGCGTAGGCCTATAGGCTAGGCCTACTGGTTGTTTTAGCGCCCGTTCGCGAATACATTATTCCGACTTTTGTGCGCATTAAATAGTCTATCGCGACCGAACTTCGTTTAAATCAAGTTCAGCGGACGTATGGACAGGAATAAATAATTTATTCAACCCGACAAACGATTCGTTTCGCTTCGATTACACCGGAGCTGAAGGTCTGTTGCCATTTCCACCGTGAAGAAATAAATATCATCCGAACTTTTTTCACAACTTATTCGACATTCAATTCCCGACACGAAATTCGTAAGACCATAACGCTATAGCCTACATAAGGTTGCACCAACTTTTATCTCACAGTTGGTCAATTTGCGTCACACAGAGACATGACAATAACGGTCTCAGATAATGAAGGTGCCCGTAATTTATGCGTTAGGCCCACGCACATGATGAAAATTTGGTGTCACTATAATCCGTGCAATCTATATTATCATAATGTAGCCTACACATTATAGTATTAGGTGATTTGGCTTAGTTGGGAACATCGTTTGTCGCATCAACAAAGTTAATCAACGCCAAGCCCGGTTAGTACTTGGATGGGTGACGATCCCGGTATATAACCAGCCACCCAGGTTAGCTCAGCCTGGCCGCCCCTCCGTGGGTAGGCGCAAGGAGTACCAGCAAAACAGGCACACCGCGGGATGCGCTAGCCACGTCTCCGTGGTCTCGTAGTGTAAACTGGTGTCTGGCTGAGGGCTAAGGAAACGGAGATCATCGCAGCACAATGCGACTTAAGGCTCGGGAAAAACTTTACTCTACTTTTACGCATTATAGATACAAACAGACATATAGATAGACAGGGAAAAGACCAAACACAGAAAAAGGGAGACTGACTGCGAAGCATCCGAGAGATATTTCAGCTGACGCAGATCATTCACCACGTGACTATTACGTTTTTCCGCCTCCTGTATATTATATGCATACCAATTAACTCCATATAACAAATCCGAATTCTCATTCGTAGCCTTATAATTGTACTTGTACATGTCAGAAAAAAGTATAAATAACCACGTGTCACCCAAATAAAGAACAGTAATTAGGCAGCATCGAAGCTGCTTTTTAAAGCTGCTCATAGACCCCCTACTTATTTTTTAAACAGATTAAGCACTGCACAGGCCTACCTAAAACTTGCATAAAGTAGTGATGCATGTCTGATTCTTAATGACATAATAGACAAAAACCACTAGAATATTATAAATTAAGATAATAATGTAAAAGCGTCGGTTAATTTAATCACCATGGCGACGAAGTGCATGAGATTGAGGCGTGGTTTGTTAGCTCGAATGTCTTGAAGTTTCAGAAGAGAGCTCAGTCTAAAGCCGGCAGCCTCGCCGCCGTAACTGCCCTATATACCGCATACAACATCTAAATATAGCCTAATATAATACTGTAGTATTTTAAGTATTATTCACTCTTAATGACAGTATAAATTAATACTGAAAAATGGAGACAGTTTCAGCAGAAAACTCCCGGTAGCTTCGCTAACGAAGCTCATAAACCGCACGCAACATTAGGGCCTATTTATTGTTGTTCGATCTACCCCAGAAGCTAAAAAAACGTGCCAGCAAACTTTTGTCTATATTTTTGATAAATATGCAATAATTGACTGATTTTTAAAATTCTTTCACTGTCGCAATTCCCGATAGATGTAGAAATACGAAAGACGAATTGCAATAATTACGTACCTACTTTTGTCAGAGTATTGCAATATCCGAGAACCTGATAACTTCGTGGCCAAAAAAAACGTACACCGGCAGGAAGAAGGCCCAAGTAAAGTAACTTCAATTGCAAAAGAAAATCTACAATAAATGCCTTGGTGGTGTAACGGTTTAAACGTTGGACTTGCAATCGTGAGGTCGTTGGTTCGACTCCCGGTCACATCGCTAAGATAAAGTGGTTACTACTGCAGACAGGTAAGTTCCATCTTGGTATATAACCAACACCAAGGTCAACTCAGCCTTCCATCCCGTAGGGGTAAGTAAATCGAGTACCGGCCTGTTTAGCTGGGGTTAAAGCGGGGCGTGTTCACCTTTGTCAGGTCATGGGTGCAACGTATGAATAGCCGGGGAGGGGGAGTGGAGTTGGGGTTGAACCCTCTAACTGTTTTTTTCAACCTTTCCCATCACACTGTCAAATTATGTATTGGGGATCATCTATATACTATTATAAATACGTTTTGCATCACAATTTTGGCCGAACTCCGGCAGTTAAAAAATACAGCCCTCCCAGCCATTTTTTTACAATTTAAAAACCGAACGGGTGACAGATAACACTGTGTAATCTCACATGGCACGTGACGCTTTGTAGCTCTGAGAGCTATACCATTTAACCATTTTAAACCATTAACGGCGCCTCGTACGAGCAAAACAGACAGGATAGTAAAGAGCTGCAACTGACTGCGTTAAGGAAGTTGCCTGTGACGAGAATGACGTATAGAACTTCGCGCAGCGCTCGACTTGACTTTACGTCTGTCAGAACCAGTAACGACACTTTTAAAGCGCGTAGGCTTACACAGCGAACGAAATGACCCGAACTAAAATAATATGAATTAAAGCAACAAAAATGTGTCATTTTATTTTAGTTTAATTCAGTCCAATTCAGTTCAGTACGTTCGTTCTGTACGCGCCTTTATATGCGACGTTAAACTGATGCAATACAAACCAAGCCAACGTGTTATTAAAGCCTGTACAAAACGACAGAAATATCGGCCTACTAAGCGGAACTGACAGTTCGTTCGCTTTGTATAGAGGTCTATGCACTTATGTATAGATGCCACTGAATTGAACTGAGATTTCATCTGTGTTGCTTTGTCGTAGTCTTCAAACGTCATCAAATAAAGTGATCGTAAGAGATTCGACAATGTGTGCTTTATACCCCGTTTACACGATCAAGCAAACATCGAGCAGACATCGAGCAAACGTCGAGCAAACATCGAGCAAATATGAAGCCTGCATAAAACATAGCCTACACGAAGCAGACAACAAGCATCGAGCAAACATCGAGCAAACATTGAGTTGGCTCGTCCAGCTAACTAGAGCTAGCTCGTCGAGCTAGCTATATGGTCAAGCCAGCTTCATCGTGTAAACGGGGTATTAATCTCCTTGCCCGACTTCATTCACTTTGCAGCTATTAAAAGATAATGCTGTTATTTTAAAATTATTTTACAAAGTAGTTTGGTGACCACCGCTGCGATGAATAAGATCACTAGTCTTTACCAAAGTAATATTTTCTGCTAACTGCAAAATCACTTAGTATTCGAGATGGCACTCAACAGCGTTGGGGCGTAGGTTGTGTTTATCCCAACCGAAGAAAGGGCATTGAAATTTTGTTTGCTTTTTAACGTAAAAATAACGCGCTTGAGTGCATTTTTAGCACTGTTTTTAGTAAAATTAGCTTAAAGTCGACACTAAGTGATTGTCATTACTGTTTTCCTTTGCATCTTCCTGCCTATCGCTATACGCTAATGACGTCCAAAACTAAGCTCACGGTTTGGACTACGCACTCTGTAAATACTTACGATGGACTGACAAACACCTACAGCTGCTGCTGCTGCTGCTGGTGATGATGATGACAAAGAATAACTGTTCTGTTATAAATTGACAATAATTGACAATAATTATAATGCTACGTATATTATAGCATTCCTATTATGTATAATTAGCATACCTCTAGCACTGAATATGACGGCGTCGATAGCGGGTTTCAGCGTGTCAATCGTTGTCTGAAAATCTTCTCTGATTAGCATCGCTTCTATGTGCAACTTATAACTGTCACAGCCACGTATATGCACGATAAATCAAAAAATGATACGTCATATTCTGACACACGCTAGACAATGATATTTTATTTTGCAAACTACTTGTTAAGTGTTCACCTACAAGTAAATGAAATGTTGGAAATCGGGCAATATATGGCGTACAATAATGTATTTTTGGCTAACAAATTTTATAAGATATCTGGTTATTTGATTACTTGTCTTTATTCTTACTTGATTGCCAGGTATGCACTAACAAAAAATACAAAACAAAAACATTATCAACATCATACATGTAGCTCCTTAATAACGGAGTGTCTTATCGTAGGTTATTATATTATGCTATACGAGTGACTCTGCTTAAAAGTGAAAATTGATATGCGTAACAGGCCGCGAAACAACATAAGTGTGGCACATTTTGACAGAAGGTAAAAACAATGGAAGCGAAAGATTTGGGTCTTTATTTTTCCATTTTTCTATACCATATCCATATTTAATTAATTAATCAAGTTTGTTATGCTGCCGTCCTAATAGGCCACATTACGGGTTATGCCCGTTTGTTCCTTCTTCGTCTGTCAGTTCCTGACGAAAGCTACAGCGGGGCCCCAGTAACATTTTCGCGAGGCCCTATATGGGAATGGTGTTATGGGAAGCGGGTTAGAATACTGAATACATTCATACGTCCAACAAATATTCAGATTTGTTGAAAAATCGTCGCAAAAAAACTGACGACTGACTTAAGCTCAATTTAGACGACCAGTATAAGTTCTGCTGTGAAACATAATATATAAATATATTATAGCAAAAACGTTTTGGATCGACGGCGGCCCCCAAACGTCGCGAGGGCAAAAAGCCTCCCTTCCCCTTTCGACGGGCTTGCATGCGGGCTCCAAACGCAAAAACCAAAAGGCCGAGAAAGCATCAAACATACTTGGGCAGTGAAATAAGTTCGACATAGAATCGTTCAGCGGCTGCCAGTTGATGGGCGGTGTCCACGTAGGTCTTCAAGAGCGCGATTTCGTGCGGCTCGGGAAGTATGCGCGTCAGAGCCCTCAGCCGCTCGGCCCCCAGCCTCGAGCCGTCTGCCTCTCGCAACCACTGAATTACCACGCCGGGACTGATGGTCGCACCGAACTGGTGCAGAAATATGCTCACGTTCATGCTCCGCTTGCTGTCGATCAGTTGAATCTGTGCGCAAGCATGAACCAATTAACAATACCTCAGTAGGGGTATAGCAGCATTACCTTTATTAGCACTGCAAGAGACGCTAATATTATTTTATTCGCCAATAATCTGCCGTCTCATGTCTTGCTGTTTTCGTTTCCTCATAATTTATATAGGCCTAGGCCTACTGTACATTCCTACAAACAGAGACGCCGCGAGGCCGCGTTTTTATTCTCTAATTCCGTTATCTTATCTTGACGCCGACATTAAATACGTTAAAATTACGACGTCGAACATTATTTTTTTCGTGAGGCATACGCGACAAACACAGAACGGATAAAGTAAGTAGGCTGCTCTCACAAAATGCATGGTATATAATATGACACTCAAATCAACCAATAGTATTAAAATACGACAGAGATAAATAATAACTAGAGATGTTTACGACTCTATCGACTATTATGCCTCCGCCAACATGTGGCAACTACAAGGCCAAAAAGTGCATTTTAGGCACTATTTGACCCGACCGTGATTTTTTGACCCCAAAATTTGAAACGCATATCTTTGCTCCAAAGTCTGTTAGTGGTGAACATTTGGTCAAATTCCGTCAATAAATACCCAAGATATCTTGCTAACAATGTTTGTTCGGGACTCACGCATGCACGAACGCACGAATACTCTGGAAACATAATGTCTTCGGCCACTATTCGTTGTCGGAGGCAAAAAGATTTCAGTAAATAGTAGACGCGGCGTCCACACTGTAGCAATATATATTTCATGTGGGCTAAGTACAATAGTATTGTAAATTTTTTGCTAGGCTGTTTATGTACTTATATTTGTACTTTCCTGTTCTGTCTTTTGCGGGTCCTACTGTGGGCCTATATCTTGTCATAATATGGGCTTGTATAATTGCCTAAAATAAACGTGATTAATTGATTGACTGACTAGACAAAAAGCCCAGCTGTCGCTAGGATAGCCGGCCGTACTGGTTGTCAGTGACCTTCAAGATCATCCAAAGTCAAAGATTTTCATGTCATGCCACGTACTTCTAGGCTAGCAGTGATTAATAGCTAGTATTCTAAGCTATATCTCTCACTGTTTTCGAGATATGGCCAGTTTTCGGTTAAAAACGCACATTGTTTTCTTTCCCCCTCCATTTAATTCCAAATTTGAAAATGTCGCCTTTGCATAATTGCTAAAATTTTGCATGCCTATGCTTAAGACATGTGGCTAATTATTCGTTTAAAAGTTTTCTTATACGACCTAAAGCGTAACTGCAATATATCCTTAACAGACGGACGAAAAGACGACACACGGACAGACAGATGAGATCGTACCATAAGCCCGACCGTTACTTAAACTTGACGGTCGGCTAAAAACATGATGCCTCACCTCGTCAGTTTTGCGACTGAGTGTCGTCATCTGGCCGTTGTCGGCAGCGTTCAGTTGGTCACCGTTCAGCTGCGTGGCATTAGCCTGTGATGAGGCGCTACTGCTGACGGTCGAGAACAGACTTTGCAGACGATCCAGGTCTACTGTCACTTTGTCAGATTCCGACGTCATCTCAAATCTTCTTCTGATAGCTGCCCAGACGTTGTCCGCAGACGCCGTCGACAGGCGGGACGCCGGGATCTTGGACCACTGCAGACGACGCGTCTGCGACCCCCGACGTACGCCGCCAGCCGGAGAAGACCCCGCCGGGGAACCCCCGGGAG
>Ga0209671_1002629_pt1 | contig 16642 bp, 12 predicted proteins | sample WorMetHERISLAND2_2_FD_187401 | JGI IMG/M metagenome (GOLD analysis project Ga0209671, IMG submission 187401) | Marine gutless worms symbiont microbial communities from Max Planck institute for Marine Microbiology, Germany - Olavius geniculatus... | ecosystem: Host-associated > Annelida >...
TCAATTCCATCTATGCATATCTTACTTGATATTTGCTTATCACCAAATACCATCGTCTTTGTTTTGTCGGTGTTCAGTCAGTATTAGCCAATAGAAATTACACTGCAGTCATGACGCGTGTCGGCCTATAGCTATGAGTTAATGAATATCGGCACTATGCTGTCTTCCTATGTGTGACAACTTGTGTGAACAATGTTGCTTTGCTGACGAATGACATTTCTGGTAAGCTGTTCTGGTTGACATAGTCTAGCTAGTTTGTCGTTGCATCTTTTCTGCGCTTTTTTGCGCCGTAGAGCTGTTGATATAAATTTTGGAAGCTGTTGGTTTATTGTGTTGTTGATGTTTTGCTGCTATTCTCTTAGCACTATGCCTTGTTCTTCTGTAAGTTGATCATTAGTAGTGATGAAATCGTTCACAGAATTTAGAAAGTTAAAAGAAAACTCACCAGGATAAGCAGATGATGAAATGGAAGTGTTTGGCTGTGAAAGAAAGTACACTACCCGTAGGCGTTATAGGGGTAAGCCTACTGGGTCCGGGTTTGTTAGCTGAAGGAGCTTAGACTTTAATCAACGTAGAGCAGGTGAGATTTAAAGATTTGTGTCGCGTTACTCTCGTTTCGGTGCATAGGCTACGGCGCCTCGACCTCTTCGCCGCCCTTGGAAAAAAATTTCGGGCGCTCATGTGTGACTGACGACAATTTAACATCAAGTCGGCGTAGTAACAAGAAGCCCAGCTTTCGCTAGGGAGGGCCGACCGTACGCGGGTCTCGGAAAACCAGCAAATGTTACCGTTAGTGCAGTGTTTTTTTACTTGTTTACGTAATTTCGCATCTAGCGTAGCCGAAAGACTCCTCGACGCATCGATAGCGCACGACCATGTGTACGCTTCCGATGACGTACACAATGCACCTCGCAAACCTTATTAAAGTTTAGTACCGGTAATCGATTCAAATTGAAGGACTTATCGCTTTTCATGGCGAGGTTCTATCAAAGCTGGCTGAGTCTGCCGCACGGATCGTTTTGATTAGGACAAGTATCTCGTTAGGCTGCGTCGACCGTACCGCCTATATTAAGCTTATCTGTACGCCAGCGTTCGACTTCCGGTTACGGGGAAACAATTTCCCAGAATGACTGCAGTCCCATACACTTTACGGTGACGCTGCTACATCGAACGCTACAATCAACGCTAGGATACGATACGGTAATTCGGCGCACATGGGTGATGGCTGCGGGCAGAAACTTTGCATTCAAAATTGCAGCCAAACCGCTGCAGATAGACATGGTTACTTCTGAGAGCTTATAGGAACTCGTCATCGCCATATCCAGCGGTACCATTGCCTACCCCTACGACGTACCGTTTAGCCACAATACATGCGTTACAGACGACAAACAGGCAGACGATAGTTTGTGACATTTGCTAAATCGGCAATCGTTCTGACAGCTCTATATTGATGGTAGAGAAAAAGCGAGCATCGATCGCCTATACAAAGTGGAACTGGAAGCACTTGGTCAAAGAATACGCGTCGTGTAGTGCGGTGTTTGGACGGTGGGTGGTCAAGTTGATCGGCTGGGAGCTCGCTGCAGGCCAAGTGGTCGGTGAAGTTTCTCGCGGGACTCGTGCAGCAGCCAGGCCAGCGCCCACACGCAGTCAGTCACATCTGCGCTCCGTGCCGCCGCAGATCAATTGAATTGTTACGCCTGACCGCACGCTCTGCGACCTCACTGGTCTGTTCAGGCGCCAAGTGCTAGTCGAAAGACGCAAGCTACCTGTTGTCTCTTCGATTGTGAAGTCCTGCTAGAAAACGGCAGCAACTTTGTGCAGTATCGGTGAGTGGCGCCAGCGCTTGTTGCTTGTTGTCCAAGTCACAATCGCTCGCCGGCGGTTGTGTAATAGCGTCGCCGGCCGGCCGATGGGTCGCGGCTCATCTGTCTGTAAATGCTCTGCAGTCCGTTACCGTCGAAACATGCAGTTGCTAGGTCTACTCACGACGCAGCTCACGGCGGCCAATAGACTGCAACAGTGCTGCAGTCGCTGCTGATACGTCCCCGGACGATCATTTCCGACTGTTATTTCGCAGTTTTAGAGCCCGCGGAAAATTGACGGTTGGATTTGGCGGGTGCGTGCATTCGTACTGTCGGTTTAGCTCACCGTTAATCAAATTATCAACGTGGAGTGGGGCGCCCAGCGCTGGACGTGTGGCAAGGGACCTGACGCCGCCAGCGCATACTGATCACTCGACCGACCCCACAGATACACGTGCATCAGATAGACCCGTACCTGCAGCCGGCCATGCATGGGCGGCGCCACAAATATAAAAGTGGGGGGGTACAATTTTTGTATCTCCCACTTTTTATCCACTGCGAACTAAACTGAAAGCGGGGGTATGTGAGTCAATTACGTCACTTCCTCTTGTCGTATTCTGGTGATGTGCGAATCGTTGTCTTTGTAAACCGAATAGCTGCTGTTTCGAGGGCGGAAAACCCCAATTGACACAATGGATGTCGTACGTGCTATTACGACGTACTTCCAGGTAATTCGTACAAGTTGCATGCACTTTATACGGCGCATTTTACTACATTTGGCAGCGTGCGAGCCACTGCACTTCTGTCCAAAATATGTACCCCGAGTGTGGCCCACCTCGAAAATATGTACCCACTGTAACCCCAGTCTCAGAAAGTATGGGTATTTGTACCCCCACTGGCACTTTCTACGTGAGTGCCGCCCATGCTGCCATGGAAGCCCGCCCTGGGTACTCAGTCTTTGACCGCAGGGACGAGCCGCACCGGGCCAGCTGACGGACAGTAGACCGGCCATGCATTCATTGCTGTGGTGCACAGAGCGAGCGCGGTTCAGCTGAAAGCAAAACTCTCTCCTCGTGTGTTGGGATCATTTCTCGCGGGTTTTGCAGAGTCCGTGGTCGCTCAGCGACAGTTATTAGATGCCAGCTCAACAGTCATGCAGCAGCTGCACTGTTTGAACGCAGCTGCTGCTGCTACTGCGCGTGCTGCGTCCAAACTCCTTCGTCTGTTGCGTTCTACAAGCCATAAGCCAATTTTGCTGCTTGCAATCGAATGAATGTACGGTTTTTATTTTTTCGTGACATCGAAAAATAATAACTATTAATTAGACTGTCAAGCCTTGCTCAGTGCTAAGTACTGTCCGCGGTAGCAGCTGTAGCATGCACACAAAGCACAAACAATTCATGTGACCTTGACCTTTGACGTATGACCTTAAGTTAATATGCAATATCCTTCTACAGGTGGTCGTATGGAACGCCGATTTACTATTTAATCCAGAATTCATGATATGTATATATCACGAATTCAATTCGTGATATGTACATATCAAGAATTCGAATTCGTGATATCACGAATTCGTTTCATGATATCATAAATTTATTTCGTGATATCATAAATTGAATTCACGATATCACGAATTGATACGTACATATCATGAATTCTGGATTAAATAGTAAAACGGAGTTCCATATGGTCGAGGCACATGTTCTTTCTTAAGGTGATCAAGCTAAGTGCAGCGGCTCACGAGTTAATAACTCTGCCCTTGATTTCGGCCAACTCAAAACTTCTATCGCGAATATCCCTGAATTGATCATGCAGTCGAGAAACGGAAAACAGCGTTATCAGCTACGACTTTTTCACGTTTGACGGAAACGGTTTGGTCAATTTTAATTTACTATTGAAAAAAATGACCTTGACTTTTGACCTATGATCTTGAAATTCAATAGGACTTTGCGGTTGTCAAGATAGATGTTCACATAAAATTTCATCGAGCTAAGTTTAGCGGTTTATGAGAAAATAGACAGACAAAAACTTAGCGACTGGTGTTGAAACAATACTGTCGATCGTCGCTACCACTGCTTGCTAAGTATTTAAATATTAAATTAAAAGTTTAAATACTGCATAATGACGAAAGAATTCTTAGGCTTATTGGTACCAATATACTTGGGCTTACTCGTACACACCAACCAGTTATTCCAAAAAAATTACAGTAATACGAAAAAATGGTAAAATCACAAAGAAGGTGTATAGTTACTGTTCTGTCATATTACTGCAGAAACAAAGTCCGAAAATAGTATATTTTGATTTGCTGGCGTATTTTGTTATAAGTCATAATGTGACCTTGACTTTTTGACCAAAAAAACGTAATCATTTTTTTGTGTTCCAAGATTTGTCAATGACAAATGTTCGATGAGAATACGTCCGGGGTATGCCGCAAATATCGCAAAAGAGGATGGCAGACGGACGTACGCAAGTGATCGGCATGAAAACTGTTACCGCGTACAGTGGCATCTGATAAAGCCTGCATGGATGGCATTGCTGTCGTTATGACGTAACCGCTGCATGGCTGCTGCAGGTGAGAGGCGAGAGTTTAGTGAAACGGTCGGCATAGCGTCATGGATGCCGGCGTCTCGCAGTTCCGTCTCTTCACGAAGGAGTCCATCGGGCGCTGTCACCACGTGACCACGTGACACAGTCCCGAGTACCATGCGCACCACAGTACCACATGACGCTGTACCATGTGACACGGTCTTCTAACACGAAGGAGTCGATCGGGCGGTGTCAGCAGCAGGCTGCGGCCGCCGCTGAACTCGCCAAGCAGAAAGTCGCCAAGGACGACGAGAAGGACGAGGACAAGCCGCAGCCGAACCCGAGCCTCGAGGCCGGGAAACCGCTTCCAAAGAACTATGGTGACTTTCCACGCGAACTCTACGGCAAACCGATCGAAGAGCTCGACGAATTCTATGCCGCCAAGAACGTACGATATCACAAATCGATTTGTGTTTTTTGATAGTGCTATTTTTCGCTCAGTATTCCGACAGTTGCCGCAAAATTGTGTTCACATTAGTGATGAGATCGTTTTACACACGAAACTACTAATTCGTCGAGCCTATACATTTAAATTAAGTGTCCATATAACCAAAAATAAAAGAAAATCGAACGTTTTTTGGAATGTTAAAGTTTAAATCAACGCAAGCAAAAAACTTACCGACGGACGTAGTTTTATTAGTAGGCCTACTACGCAGGGATGTGGTCTCGGTCGAGATGTTTCGATCTCGAGACGGTCTCGAGACGTACTAACGTCTCGTCTCGGTCTCGTCTCGGTCTCGTCTCGGTCTCGGACCGATGCGTCTCGATGCGTCTCGGGTCTCATCTCGGTCTCGGAGCAATATGTTTCGGTCTCGGCCCAGTAGGTCTCGTCTCGAGTCTCGGGCCATTGCGTCTCGTCGAGACGTTCTGTGCAGGCCCGCGCCGTGCATACTGTAGCTGCATTTAGAGCGACATGACATTTGTGGCTTAGACATATTCGTTTACAGTGTTTTTACTCTTTCATTTACTTATTTATCATAAAGCAGAATTATGTCATGTCAGTTTTTTCCGTCATAAAATGATCTAGTCGCAATGAAGATAAAGTGTATGATGTCAGAATGAATACTATCAGCCAAATGTAGACGACGTATAAGGTTATAGGCTAATCAGCTGTAGTTGACTAATTTCAATTGCTAGCAAATTGCGATAAACATAATGGCTCATGTCTACAGCACTGCAGTTGCAATTCTTTATAGTGTAAGTCGTTAATTATTCAGTGATAATAGTCAAAATAAAGTGCAAAAACCCACAAAATCACAAATAAAAACGCTTACCATGGTATAATTTTTTTATTGTCAATGTATTTCACCGGAAAACGTCTCGGCGAGACGTTGAAGGTCTCGTGCACATCCCTGCTACTACGAGTTAGTACGCAAGTGACCGTTTGTTGACTAGCCTAATATTCGAAGTAATCAGAACTCTGCAGCTTTTACTGGGGCAGATGTAGCTGTAGTATTGATCTCAATTAGTTGACTGTAGTATAATATTGTCAAGATGTAGTTTGAGTGCAGCAGTTAAATGAATGACGTTCTAGACGTTTTTGGTGGTGGCGCGTGACAACACGATGTTTCGCTTCAGTACGCACGATGCTCTGTTTCTGCTGAGCCCATTTAGTCCGGTGCGACGAGGTGCTATCATTGTCCTGACTCATCCATATCCTTTCACGTATACACTTATGCACTAGTACAACTGCTGCAACTGTAACACTGGCTGCCACAAGCAATAAAACATATTATTATTATGAATTATTAACAGTTATTTTAGAACAATATTAGACCAACTAATTTTAAATTTTTGACGATTTGAAAATGCTGGTTTACACGTGCTGTAGGTGTCGCTAAAACATACACGCCTGCAATAATACAGTTTTAGTAAACTTTATGGGAACTTTTTTTGTTTATTGGGCTGAGCCTTTGCGAGAGTCAAACTGTTAAAGCGGTTTATCCGGTGAAAGCAGAATAGCGTTTTAGACAAGTCACACGTCTATGTATACTTGCAATTTATGACTAATTTTTGCTAATATGATTTCAGTGATTAACTTTTAGTTACGCGCGCGTTATCGTTGTGGCTTCTAAATTAACATCAGACTAATTTTTTCCAAACAAACTTTGATGTTTTAACACCATCGCTAAACAGCCTACAGCATGATTAGGCCTATGTGTGCCTAGGCTTACAGTAGTTCACGTGGCTGCAGATTTCCTTAACTGAGCGAACGTTGTTCAGTTTGTTTGTGATGGTTGTTATTCTGGTGAACTGCGGCTTCATGGCCAGCAACATCGAAGTGCCGAATTCTGAGTACGTGCACTTCTGTATATTTTCTGCGTTTTTTATCATCAACTGTTGTGTATTATACAGCAGTACGCTATATTATACATCTGTTACGTGCTTCCAGATCACTAGGGCAAGTCAGTTTTATCAGTCACTCTAAATTTGGATTTCTGGCAGTAGGAATCTTGGCGAAGAGAAAGGAGAAAAAATGATGATACATAGAGAACGAGGTGATTAAAAAAAGAAAAAAAGAATGAAAAGTTAAAGTCTTTAATTTTATCCAAATTGTTAATCGCGGCGCTGCTTATAATATTGGATAATTGGATTTGCGTGTGTGGAATGAGCGTTACTTTGCCGCAGGGAAATCTTCACGGCGATCTACACGGCAGAAGGTCTGACAAAGATTCTTGCTCGAGGGTTCATCCTGGCTGACTTCACATTCCTGCGTGACGCTTGGAACTGGCTTGACTTTGTCGTCGTAACTCTAGCGTGAGTTCTTAACGGCTTTACTGCCATCCTATCTTATCGTCATATTCTATCATGTCATCATATTCTTCTGAAAAAAACGGCGGACTCGTTGCAAGTTGCAACCGTATTCAATAATGAAATAAACTAAAATTTAAATGTTAAGTTTGTGACAGTTGTAGTATATAGTCGAAATGTCAGTAAGTTCGACATTGACGAAGGATTTAGCAATAAGGGTCTTGACTGCTGCAATTTATTGGCGACTTCACGCTTGGCGGTGTTAACGAACGATTCTTACGACACGACATTAGACTTGCGATCACAAGGTCATTGGTTCGACTCCAGCGCGTCGCTATCAAGTGGTTAGTACTTGAATGCGTGACTGTCTGTTGACAGGTAATCTATCTCGGTATAACCGACACCAAAATCAACTCAGTCTTTCGTCCTTTTGGGATAGGTAAATCAGGTACCGGTCTGTTTGCTGGGGTGCGTTCAACTGTGTCATGCGTCAGGTAACACTGTGTGATCCCATGTGGCACGTGGCGCTCCGTGGCTCTGAAAAGGGTTTTCGATGAAGAGCTATACTATCTAACAGTTTACACACTGACGCTGACTGGTATTATCACAGGTATATTACAATGGCGTTTCCGCTGGGCAACTTCGCGGCACTGAGGACGATGCGCGTCTTGCGCGCACTCAAAACAGTCGCCGTCGTTCCGGGTTAGTTTATAACTTTTTCTTTCGCGTCTGCATCTGTCGAAGTTTTTACCTGCATTTAGAATGATAACAAATCAAACAGTAATCTTTTGTCATTGACACTGTTGGATGAGGATTTGACTTGAAAAGTAACGCATAAAACGCAAAAAAGTACGTTGATATTTACACGTTCTAACAAAACATCTCAATCAAAAACAGTCTTTTGTTTGTTTTTCCATAACTTTGTCATATAATTCACCATATTAGGAATGCGCTTGAAGCCAAGACCGCGACGAGACGTTGGTATGTTTCGACTTTCGAGACGGTCTTGAGACCAAGACGTCGAGACAGAGACCAAATTTTTGCTCTTTACAGACTGGAAGACTTTTGCCACGCCACTTGCAACCAGACGTGTGACAAGCAGACAGATGACAAAGAACGACAACAAACTAGAGATGAACGAGAAACTTTGCAATAAGTGTATGCGTGATGACGATATTATATATTATAATATTATATTGTAGTGTTGTCAATATATTGTACGTGTAACGACTCAGTTACGACTGTCGGTCTACATAGGTCTGAAGACGATAATTGGCGCGTTGATGGAAGCGGTTCGTCGCCTGCGTGACGTCATCATACTGACTCTGTTCGTGCTGTCGATCTTCGCTCTGATTGGTCTACAGATCTATCAGGGAACGCTTAAGCAGAAGTGCATTCTTGAGCTCGATCCTCTCGTCAAAGCAAACTTCACCAAAGCTGAGAAAAGAGCACACTACGAAAACCGAAGTAGGTTAACGCTATTAAAGCAATAATCAAAAAGCCAAATACTGCTAACTGGATATATCCCTACAACCGCATTATTATTATAATTGCATGCAGGAATAAAATTCATCTGGCACCAGGTTCTATCGCCGCACGCAGGTGTTTAGCCGCAACTTGCAACGGCGATTTAGACACTGCATGTGGGTTCCAAACTTCCGATCCCCAAAACTCCCCTCTCCCTTTTCGTGAGAGACCGAAACCGTGTCTAATGCAGTGTTGTGTCATTTTATTCCGTCCAGCGGCTTCGGCGGGGTTTACGAGTGTGACAAACGACCGGACCACGCTACGGCGACATCTGTCGCAATAGGCGGCCAGCATCGCTGATGCTTTTTGTGATGCCGCTTAATAAGAATAGTAACAAAAGTTACAAATTGCATATAACTTAAAATGTGAATTTTGACTAATTAATTATTAAGTCGTCAAGATAGATTTGTGAAATTTATACCTTTTTCTACAGCCGGTTGCTCCAGGGTAAAGGGAATACGAATTTACCTTCACCGAAAGAAGAGCGGTTAAGTTTATTTAGCCGTATTTGTTTTGACTGTTTGTCTGTTAACATTGTCAATAAAGAACTTTTCATTAAAATCTGTTTTGAAAACATGCTGATTATAATGATGCAGGGTTTCCACTCGACGCAACGTACGCAAAAAAAGTACGTAACAGACGCAGTTGACGCAGCTGACGTAACGGCCAAAGCGAAAGCACAGAAGCGGTCGTTACGTCAGCTACGTCACTTGTGTGGCATCCGTTACGTTGCGTACGCTGCGCTGGATGAAAACTTCGCTTAATCGTCATCGTGTTTTTAGGAAAACGTTTGCAGTTGCCCATGCTACAATCAGTATCTGAACACGATCACGATTTACAATTTCGATTTCTATAGACAGCTAAGAATGAAGCGCAGAGCTGTGAATTATTCGAGTGTTTCGGTGCCAGCTAACTATCGTCTACGTGTTTCGTCTGCAGGTAACTGGTTATTGCCAGACGGTGAAAACCCTCAACTGTGTGGAACGTCTGCCGATGCCGGGTATGCAGTCAAACTTTAGCCTATCATTTTTTGTGAAATATAAAGCATTTGTCTTTTTGTTCGTATGTATGCGATGCAAAAATTCGTTTGTAGCATTTTATGCATTCGTTTTGCACGACAATGTCGCGTATTATGTGCCAAATGCTGTGACCACGGAGAGTCGTTCTGCTATAGGCCTGGTTTTGCAATGTCTGCGGCCCATGAAGCACGTGGCAAGCGATAGCTTTATGCATTGAGCTAGACAAGCTCCAGACTTTGTGAGTCAATTAGGTAACAAAATCGATGTAAAACAATTGGAAACAACTTAAACATTTATTGAACATGTCCGAGGTGAGAAGTTCTGGCACGTCACCGTTTACCTTCTTCGTACGGTCGTCGGAAACTGTGTTTCGGCTTGTGAGCGTATGCATCTGTGTCTGTAGGACATGTCCGGCGGGTTATGAGTGCGAGATTGCTGGTCCAAACCCAAACTACGGCTTCACAAACTTCGACAATTTCGCATGGGCACTGCTGTGTGCGTTTCGCCTCATGACGCAGGACTACTGGGAAAACTTGTATCAGCTAGTAAGATCTGAGCACTGCTGCATAGGCCTAGATACCTGTATTTATTTCGTTTGCTACGACATAAAGCGACTTAATATATCCAGATGATGTATATACAAGCTGCGGTCTTCACAGGCCGAAACGATGTGCATGGAGGCTTGAGCCTTACCGACAATGATGCACGTAAGCCTACTGCACGTGCAAAACGGTCTTTTGTAGTGTCTTACAAGTGAACAGTGTAAAATGATTGTTTCCTGATAAATTATAGTGATAATTCAGCTCAAGAAAATGGTTGTCAGTGAATGTCGGTGTAACAGCTTTAAATGGGTCCAGGAGTAAAGAAAACGTAGTGCATTTTGTAGAATTAAACTCGAATGATAATTCGACTGCAGCATATAATAAACTCGAATGCGATTTTCAATAATCTTCTGCGGCGATTGCATAGAAGAGCGTCAATGGTTTGACAGCTAGATAGTAAATACATGAAATTTTTTTGCCTTAAAATGTACTACGGTAATAAATATATGTTTTGCGGCAATTTAATTTTAATCTTCGTCAGCGAGTTTGCTTATGTGAGCACTGGTGGCCAACACCAGTTAAGAAGTTGATTCATTACCTTCACCACTCGCTCGGTATATGGCATTGTTGCGTATACTGCGCAAAATCGTGTGCAATAAAATGCTTGAATACATGAATAATGTCTTTTTAAACTTGCATATTGCGGATTGTATTGTGTGCGTTAGATTATTCGAGCTAACGGGCTGTATCACATGTTCTTTTTCGTTCTCATCATCTTTCTTGGCTCGTTCTACCTTGTCAATCTCATTCTGGCGATCGTCGCCATGTCGTATGACGACTGTCAGAAGCAGGCACAAGAGGAGCAAGCGGCCGAGGAAGCGTTGACGCTGGTAGGATGTAATTAATTACCAGCATTTTCACTTAACTAGCGACGCAGACATCAGTTCTGTGGATTTGGAGATATTCGTTTCGGTAAAATCGCTTTTGCCTTAGCAGATAACGTTTTTTGGTATTTATTATTATAAAGCCGAAAAATCTGTAAATGGTTATACTTAAATCTTCATCTTCAAGTTGGAAACACTTTTTTTACTAACATGCTACTAACAAGCGTCAAAGAAAATGAGACTCACGCTATCGTAGACAGCAGGTTTTAAACGTGACGTTCAACGTGGCCGTTTCCCACGTTTTACGTGGAAAGAATTGCGGTTTAAGGATTAGAATCAGTTAAGTCAGAGGTAGGGGTAGTTAGTAAACGGCCACGTAAACAGTCACCGGTTTTAAATGGCACACAATTTCGTTAAAATTTGTTTTAGTCATCTTGCATGTTTTTAATGTCTCAAGATTCTTTTGATGCATAATAGAGAAGACGATTGCAGTGATCGCATTGTTAGTGATCGAGTGATTGTCAGTTGCAGTGGTGAGTGGTACGGTGTGGCGTTGTTACAGCAAATGCAAGCGAAGCGCGAGGCGGCCGAAGCGGCAGCTGCGGCAGCGGCTCAGAACATTGACGACGACGATGACGACGACCTTCTTGATGGTGGCCCCGGTGACACAGGTGCCCCGGCTGCATTGTGTAGTCGTCTGGTCAAGCATGGACGGTGTGGAGAGAAGGGTAGAGGTGCACTGGCTGCAGCACGCAGCAGTCCGTCGGGCGACTCGTTCGCCACTCTGGCCACAGAGAATCATCTTGACAAGAGCTTTGTACCGGCCGACTCGTCGCGCCTCGAACTGCACGGTCTGCATGATCAGCTCAGTGTCACGTGATCTAGTGTCACGTGTTACAACGTCACGTGGTACAGGGGTAGGGTGTGGTGTGCATGGTGAGCTCAGTGTTGCCGACGGCAGCATTCAGTGCGACAGTCCAGTCGACTACGTCACCTTGCCCACAGTGTGTTCTTCTGCTTTACACACTTCGTCTCACAGAGTGAGTGAGTGAGTAGGGTTTAACGTCCCACTCGACACAGTATAGGTCGTTTAGGGAACGGCCTTTCCAGGCAAAATTGCACATACACATAATAACACAACAAAAGTTTAACCTTTACAGAAAGTTAAACCTTTATGAAACACAAAACACAAAAAAACGAGCTGAACATAAAATTGTAAGAACTGCCAATTAGAATTGTGCATATATAACGGTAATGGCAGTTCTAATAATCTTTCCTGTTATTCTTCAGTCATTAATCTTAGAATGTTGTCTATTGGAGAGCAGAGGGTTCGTCTCACAGAGCTGTAATATATCTAAACCTTGACTTCCTTCAGGCAGTATGCCTGCCTATATGATACGATGTGATACGGATATGCACTTAGAAACTGACAGAAAGCTGTCAGTTTAATCTAGCACATAAACTAAAAAAACTGAATTTTTTTACATAAAAATACAATGAGAGAAACTGAACCAGAAGTACAGTTATAATGTAAAATATAAAAAGTCAGTTAGGGAAAGATAAAAAAAAACAAAGTAAAAAATAACGAAAACTATAAATGTAGAAAATAATTAAACGAGAAAAAAATTTGACATGGACACATGTACAGAAAGAGTCGATTTTTGGCTCTGGATACAAACGACATGTCGTCGATACGTATTTAACTTTTGAACACAGACGACTTGTAGAACGTTTTATTTACACTGCGGCGACATGCAGCTTTCTTTTTGTAGAATGTTTACATCTAGACATTGGAGACGGACCGTGACGTGCAAAGCAACAGATTTTTGTCGAGAAAATCAGCGCGTCATTTAAACAACAAAGCAACAGAACGTGTTAGTTTTTTTGACTGATGATAATCAGTAGACGTATTAGGCGTATACTAATGATAAATTGTACATTTAATTGATTATTTTTATGATAAAAGTGAGTAAGTCAATTTATATAGCGCAAAGCGTACTTTTAATACGTTAACCGCTAATGATGCTTTAGCAGCTGAAATAAAAAGTGTTTGCTGCTGCTACTGTTGCCAACAACAACAGCAATACTACTACTACTGCAATACCACTACAGTGTATAGTAGTTGCAGGCAGCAGCTGTTGGGTGGACAGGTGAACGCGATAAAGCGGCATGACAGCGCCGTCAGTCAATTGAGCTGGTTGCGTCACCCGTCAGTGCATCATATCACCTGTCTCGACAACCTTAGTGTGCTGGTCACGTGGTACAGCGTCACGTGGTCCAGTGTCACGTGCCTCGACAACCTTTGCTTTCCGTACGCCGACGACTCCGCCGCCACGACGCCGACCAGTTCCGTCACTGTACCACGTGACGCTGTACCACGTGACTGCACCACGACGCCGACCATTGACGTCATCTTTGGCACGGCTCCGTTCTACTCGGCCGCCGTGCGCCGCTCTTCATCACGTAGCCGCCAGGCGACTAGCACGCAACTTCTGCTGCCAGCTACCACTGCCAGACCGGGCTTCACGTTCGCCAGGAACCGACGAGAGCCGACACACTTCCAGTGGCATGATGCGCAGTCCACAATGTTGGGAGTGGTATGGACGGCCGGCGTGATGCCCAGTCCACACTTCCAGTGGTACGCCGGTGTGACGCAGTGCAACAAGCTCGCCTCACAGCATCTCCAGCTTCCACACAGCGCTCTGACGCGTCACGTGAGTCCACGTCACTCGTGATTGAAACAAGAAGCTTAGCTACCGCTTAGACAGAAAGGCGTTAGCTGCATGCTTTTCGATCTATCGTACTGCCACGCTCAACAGTTTGGCTTTTTACTTGTTTTATACGTTATACCAGTAACTGTAAGATTGGTACAATAATAGCCATAGCAGCGCAAATCTCCGAAAGCAATGCGTGTCGGCCTGCTTGTGACTGTTCAGAGCTCAGGACGAAGTCGTGATTATGAGGCGTTGAAGGACAAGTTAAACTGCTCACAACAGACGCTCGCCAGCCATCGGCACCCAAGCGCTTCATCCCTGCTCAACATTCACGGTCTGAACTAATTCCATATCACGTCACGTCAACGTCGTTTCTCGTTCCCGTAATCATAATCGTAATCATAAATGTGTGTACAGCAGTTAGGCCGATAGTTAGTTGGGAAACAAGTGAGTCTTAAAGGCGTTGCAAAAACCCGGAGCAGAATCAATATTTTTTGTGTGAGGAGGAATTTGGTTCCAGATCTTTGGACCGCAGGCGGAGAAGGCGCGCTTTTTGAACTGGGTCCGTGTTCTCACCACAACAGCTGCGTCGGTTGTGGAGGAACGGAGCTGACGGCGTTCAGATTCTGCTGTTCCATATCTCTGTCATTTTAGCCTTCTGTTGCATATTTGTTATCTCGGACGAATGCAAACAGTCGGTCTGTAGATGAATGAAGTGAAATATGTAACAGAGATAAATACTTCAGTGCTCTAACTCTGATGGTTGACTGTCGGCACTAATCCAGCTCCATGGAACACGTAGCCTACAAAATTTATTGTAGGCAACCAGCCGTATCATGAGGTAGACTACCTCTGGAACGGTTGCTCGTTAGGTTCAAATACAAATGCCATACATCGCAGCTATACTTGCAATGCGATATTAGCGTCGTAGGCTTACTGCTTATAAAAATATTGTCACAATCATGCTGCATGGCTTTAGCAACTGAGGATGTTTGACTTTTGTAGACGTGTACATCTTGAAAGATCTGGTCAGCCAAGCGTCCGGAAAGAAAGGTAAGAAACTTAATTCAGTGCGCTTGAGACGAATGGCGGTGATAAAACTTATCGTTCGATCTTTGCAGCGTTTGACGATTGTTTTGCAGTTTAAGTATATTTTTATTGTTTTTTTTGGCAATTTTTTTCTGGTGTCATAGTGTATTCTTGTTTGTTTATCCGAAAGTGGCAGCAACCATGCCTGTGTTGTAGAATTTTACGATTCTATTTTATTGCTTTTTTATTTCGCATAAATAGCATTAGAAAACTCATTAAAAGTGTGCTGTTGCATTCAGGGGCGGGTCCAATTTTCTGGCTAATGGCATTTTAAAACACGGAAATTTGAAATTAAACTACGAGTATAGTATAAAGCGTAAAGTATTTGCTATTGTGTTATCTCGATAATCAATATAAACCTTTAGATTCAAGTCCAATAATGCGTGGGTAGTGGTTTTTGAGAGACTTAAATTTTGTTGTGCATGATGAGGTTCGGCTTGATAACCCAATCAGAAAAACCATTTTCACGCTAGCCGAGCCAATCGATAAAATTTACAAAATAAAAATGCTAGCAAACCATTTTAGTTGGCTAAACAAAAATATTGGGAAAATGGCAAAGCGGTCACAATTTTTACCGTTTTTCAAAATACATTTTTTCAAAAAATGTGAAGTTTGTACGCAACGAAAATCCAGTGAAAATACTGGTGATAGCTGACATATAGTCTAAATGCGCCATTGTGTAACTGTGTGTCAGGCAGTATAATGAGTGGGAGAAAAACACCAAGACCACAGGACCACGTGACACTGTCGCGCAAGGAGTACTTGAAAGCTCGCTGTTACGAGCTGGCGTTCGGTTGGCAATGCTGCCGCTGCTGGGTCGTCACGTGACGCCGGCGGTCCAGTGTCAGTGGTGTCACGTGGTACAACAGTGTCACGTGGTATAGTGCTGCCGCTGCTGGGTAGTGTTTGCACGGTTTGTTGAACTGTTCATCACCGACGCTTTCGTCGACATGTTTATCACCATCTGCATCGTCGTCAACACAGTCTTCATGGCGCTCGACCACGCCTCAATGTCGGCGGACATGGCGCACACTCTCAAGATGGGCAACTACGTACGCACGCTACGCATGTACACGTATAGCCTCAATAAGTAGCACGTTTAATCTTAGCTACTACCGACTGATCTGCGTATGTCTGACCTTCTTACACAGAGCTTCTTCCGTCTTCAGAACCCACATGCATTCTAATACTTTAACATTCTAACACATTTTAAGACATAATAAGAAGACAATGTCGTAAGATTATAACTTTATATGCCAGACCACAGTGGTCTACCAGTGGCTATTTGTTCAGACAATGACATGCAGTTAAATGCATGTAGCGATATTGCACTGAAGATGGGTTGTCTGTTATTTAGGTGTTCACGACGATATTCGCCGCAGAAGCTGCGCTAAAAATTATAGCACTTGGCCTGATGAAGTATCTGCAGGACAAGTGGAACTGTTTCGATATTGTCATTGTTATACTGAGTCTTGTCGAACTCGGGCTGGCAAACGTCAAAGGACTTTCAATTCTACGATCTTTTCGACTCGTACGTATCCGCGTTTACTTATGTCAGAGCGTAGTTGTGCAGTGGAATTTTCAGATCTCTTTAGTGAAGCGGTAGTAAAATTGGCTATGCTCTATTGTTAATACAATTATTGCAACAATTTTTTATTTTTAAGCGGTTATTTTTTGGAGTTACTGTGGGTTAGGTCGAGTCCCGCCAACTGGTTTTTAAAGAACTGT
>Ga0209671_1002630_pt1 | contig 16639 bp, 8 predicted proteins | sample WorMetHERISLAND2_2_FD_187401 | JGI IMG/M metagenome (GOLD analysis project Ga0209671, IMG submission 187401) | Marine gutless worms symbiont microbial communities from Max Planck institute for Marine Microbiology, Germany - Olavius geniculatus... | ecosystem: Host-associated > Annelida >...
GGAAATATTCCAGCCAAAAATTATCAAAATCTGATAATTGATTTTTAAGTTACAGTCACAAATGTCGGGGATGTTTTTTAAGACACAGTGTACATGTTCATGGAGTTTGTGTATTTCACTCAGTAACTCTACAGCTTTTTATTAAAATATGTGACAGACAGACGCACCTGAACAAAAACTAGAAGCTAAACAATGATAACTAAGTATAAGAACAAATCAAATCAATTTAAATAACTATATAAAATCAAAAAGACGCATTATTTTGCATGTTTGAGCTTCAAAAATGCAAAAATGCACAATATAATTTTATGCGATTTTGTAATAGATATTATTCTGCGGTGTTAAACTGCAATGAATGAATAGAGTAATTTTTATTTTATATTTATTTTTTCCGAGTCTGCGGATGTCAAACTGAGAGCGAACGGGCTAAAATACGGACGCCCGTGTGTCTTTAACGCTCATATATTTGAAACCGCCATTGCATCCGATGCAGGACGGAGCAATGCGTTTGCTTTATAGGCTAATCATCGGACATTGTCAGTGTTAGACCAAGGATTCCGAGACGCCTTGGAGTGGCGCAGAACGTCTTGCTGTCGAAATGTCGATTGCTCTCGGCCGCAGCCTGCAATCCGCGTGAATTCTCCGTGCACGTGACTTAAAATGGGATGTAAAACGTTAGTAAACGTTATCAAAACACTGACGATTAATTACGGTACTTTAGCCTTGTCCGCAACGTTACGTTTATTGTGCGAATTATTCACCACGAATCAAAACGAGAGGCAAAAAATATATGACAAATTAGTCTCTGAAAAAAACGGTGGATAGCGTGAACAAAGTTTTGTTTTTAATGCACAGTCGATCGGGAAAGGATTAGCTTGTGTTACTGGGCCCTCTGTAGATTTTATCTGTTTATCCGTTAACGTTTTGTTAGGACGAACGACGTGTTAATCACGCCAGCATTAAACTTAGCGGCAAATCGGCGGCGAAATTTGTAATACATTGTTGTTCGGAGCGGAAAACCTGTTTATGGCATACATTCATAGCATTTTAGCATACGCGGCGTGTTTATAGCGGATCGAGCCGTTTGCTATCGATTAATCCGTTCATTCCGGTGCGCGTCGCCTCAGCATGCTGCATCGCGTTTTATATACGGGACATCGGCACTGAGTTGTATTATAGGAGTTGGGCGGCCGGGCTGTCGGCGTGATGTACGTTAGAGCGTATAGCGACGACGTCGATTGTGCTTGCATGACTAATGGCTGCATCCACTGCTGCTGCTGCTGCTACGACGTCGCAACACTGGACCGGCCATTAAGCGCGGAGATGCGTCGCCAATCAGTGCTGTTTCAGCTACAGCAGCTGTCAATTTCCGTTACGGTTTTCGTTATTCGAAGCGGCGGAACGCCAAGTGGCGTGCAGGGTGTAGACTTCGGGTAAAGAGTCGGACGTGCGATGAAGAGGTCGCGTGTTCGACTCTTGACAGCCTCGCTGTCACGTAACGACACCGAACTGTCATTACTTCTTATCACCGAGCGTTTGAAGATAACCTCGCAGTCGCTAGTAGAAATTTCTACGGCGATAAGGCCCCGAAGTTATGAGACACACCGGCTTACGAAACCAATTCGCTACTTTTACCAAAGACGGCCCAACTTTCACACCGTTTTCTTCAGACAGCAGTCCGTAAGACGGATATGCTTAAATAATCTGCACTGTACGAGTCTGCTTCTGAAACTAGCATTAGTCTAAAAGTTTAATTATGCGGCTGAAAAGGAAAATAACACTAAATACCCCGGCCCCCTACATCTAGAGCGTCAACTATTTGCACTTTTTGGGTTGCAAGGATTCGCATACGTGCCACAAAGTAAAACAAAACAACTATAAACGGTCCTCGTCGACTCCATTTACTGTTTATCACACAGCGATACGAACTTTCGGACTATTTTATCGGTGGGGTTTAGGTGTATAGCGAGAAAACAAAACAAGTTGTTTACGGTTGTTGTTTTTTACGTATTTTATCGCACACGTGTGGACTGCTGCGACGAAGTGAAAATACGTGGAGTGGACGGCGACCGTCTTCAGTTGATTTATTGTACTGCAGGCCTAAATTAATTGCACGTGCGCGAACGTACTTATCAAGCAGTATACAATTTGATGTCGGCGGTTGAAAACCGGCAATGTAACCTCGGACGAAAATTTACTCACTACTGGCCAAAGACCTAGAAATAAAGATAAGTGCAACAAAGCTGCCAGAGGGCACGATGTTGACTGAGTTTCACTAAGCTCTTTCTACTATTTCAGTTACAGTTACCGTTAACTAAAACAATACCGGTCCAGACACGGTGGCGTATAACGTATACTCGCATGTGGAACGCGGAGTCGGTGTCCGGCCAGAAAGGCGATAGATCATTCGGCTACTGATTTCCCATCCCGTTGAGGGTAGGAGGCTGAGTTGGCGATGGATCATTGGGCGTCGGTGTGCGCGAAGCGACGACCGACGAATCAAGCCGACATTAATTCACGTCCTCATCTGGTGGAAGTCAGCGGCGGCAGCAGCCGGGCGTCACATCCACCGACTGATCACGGCTACTAGCGTGGCCGGTCCAGGACCAAGACGCCAGCTGCCGTTAAAAGCCGCCGCCGACAGCCTCGACTCTCCGACTAAATTCACTGCCAGTGTCAGGGCGTTGTGAGGGGATCGGGCGAGCGCCCTTCGCTTGACGTATGACCGACTTCCACCGTGCGACCAGCTGGAACGAATAGCGCACAGAACGACGTAGAGAGAAAACGGCGGCGGCGACGACGACGACGTCATAGTGACGTCATGACAAACGTCACAACTAGGTGATTGATATTAATACTGGTCGGCAGCAGCAGCGACGTTGCGCTCAGTCATACAAAAACACTCACACGTATACTGAATGCGGCTTATATACCGGAAGTCAATTCGCAATCGCCTGCCGCTTTTTGTCACAAACGATCCGCGATCATTCCAACTGAGAACATCCTTTCTCTCCGCCATTTTCATCGCACTACAAAACCACAACCATTTGAAACAGCTACTGCCAGAGAGATGCTTGGAAACTCTTCTGTAAAACTTCCATAGTTCACCCAATTTCAGTGTTACTGGAGTACATAATTGTGTTTAATTGTGCAGACTTTTAACACAGGATGCAACTTCGACAACGTGTAGATAACTTGGGCGTATTAACTAGCGTAGGACCGGCACACACGAAGCTTGTTTTTCCACATAACAGGCAATACGACAATGACAAAGTTTAGCAGGCTTTGCGGTTAGCCTTTTTTAAAAGTGAAGAAAAAGTAATTATAAGAAATGGGCATTTGCCAGACCGAACGTAACATTTTGCTGCCTCCCTCCCTCCAATACACATTTCTAAACACGCCGCTGTGATGGTGGACCATTGGTGGTTGAGTGACTGTCAGCAATGTGAATCCTCGGCCTTTGCCTGACGTAGGCGTCGAGACGACAATAGCGGCGCCTTTTCTCGGCGGCAGGAGTCGACGCAGGCTGTCACTTGCAGTGCTTCGATGACGCCGGAGAAGGGATGATGCGTCATGCACGCACAGCCAGCCTCTGCAGTCGCTCGGCCGTCAACTTGTATCACTAACGCTCCGCACGTCATGTGGGTGGTTGAGACATTGGGGATCAGCTTCGATGTCTTGGATGTGCCGTAGGCACCCGTCCGATAACGTCAAAGCGGACGGTATTATACCAGCTGTCTGAACATTTTGACGTTACGCGAATTACGAATATTTGCGATACAGTGCTGTGTGCCAAGCGGGTGGAGTAATTTAGTGCCGATTTGATGCCCCCTTGAGTAAGTTGCTAACACCACTTTGTGTTCAAGACGACCCAGACTACTCTCATCAGCAAGACGGAAAATTAGTAGTAGTAAGGATCGAGTGTGGCTGGCTGGGGAGGTGGTATGACTGCAGCTGCACCGCGGCACCGCGAGATCAGTCACTGTTCCATTAGCGCGACCAAGTAATCCTAATATGTTATGCTATGACACGTGCCCAGGTTTTCACTTGTACAGTGGCATTCAATCTAGGCCCTATGCCGGAAAGACAATGGCGCAGACTACAATTTTGGAAAGGAACGAGAAATGAAGAAGCCAATAAGAGATATTGCACGTCAGGTCGCCAATGTGCTCATTAACGTAACAGTCCGCTCCATCGATGTAATTCCCACATTTTCACAAAATCAGGCCAAGTCGCCAAGGATCTAGTTGAGTGACAGTCTAGCCGATGTACAGAATGACCTTCAAATGACCTTGTCTTGCATGTCGCCGGAATCCAGTGTCTTGCATGGTTGCTTAGACATCACCTAGTGAACGACAAGGTCTACACGCTGACCTTGTGTCTGTTCAGTTAAGCTCGAGCTAATAGTCTGTTCTAAACGAAGTCAGCAAAAGACTACAAAGTTAACGCTATACGCAGCTATCGAGATTCGAGAATTGCGTCGAAATATAAACGCAAAGGAACAATGTCATCTACTTGCCTTGCGTCGACATCGGGCATTATGCTGGTGATTAGTAGGTTAAACGCAATTTCTGTACAAGTCCCTTGCTTAAATTTGGATGCAACAAACTTTTACAACCAGTGGAGTCTTGGTGGGAAGGATGTAAGAAGTACTGGCTAAACAACTTAAATAATTGCTAAAGAAAAACATGGACGATTACTTGTGTCAGTTTAATTAATCGTTAATCTTTTGAAAAATTAACATTAAAAATTAACGTCGTATAATCGTTAGCAGTCTTAACATATAGGCACTGCGTTTGTTATTTTGTCAGCTAAATTTACAGGATCTATACTTTACTTGTTCTTTCGGTTGTGCTAGTGTGGCTTTGAAACGTGGACTGTGACGATGGACGTGGATCTTTCAGCTCGATGAAAAGACGTGGATAGGCCAGGTACTGGCAATGGCAAGGCCCAGTCGTTTCAGACGCAGTATACAGCGCGAGTGTGAAATAGAATGATAAGATCACCAATGCCGCAATCAGGGCGATAAACAAAAAAGCTGTCGGATTTGCTTTCGCTCATCAGTCACTGACCGACCGGCGCCATTCTGTCTTTGCACATATCTGACTCATATCTCCTATCCTAGTTTTCATTATTATTCTTCATTTCTTACCTTTTCAGTTTTTTCTTATTTTAGTTGTTTTTACTTCATTCATTTTTCGAATTTTTGTCAGTTTTACATTTAGGACTATTTCTATTCTCAGTATCTCTCATTTCATTTTTCTTTTAAACATTTCAGTTCTTTTTAGTTTATGTGCTAGATTAAACTGACAGTGTGTTTGTCAGTTTTTGAGTGCAAATTTTCCATTGCATTGCATTGCATTGCATATCCTAGGAAAAAGGAACACTGGTGTCTGTCTGTCTCACAAGCGATGCATTTGTCCATTGAGGCCTTTAATGGCAGCCTCCTGGAAACATATCCGGGCTGTCCTGAAAAAAACTGGCTCCAGACAGCGGTTTATCGGTCAGTGCCTATCAGTTGCTGAGTCTGAATGTCTCGCTCGTCGTGGAGATCGCTATAGCCGGTCAAGCACACCAGTGAACGATGACTGATTTTGTCATTTATCTTTTGCTGTGTTCTTGATCTGACACTTTGTTTTTATCCATCACGTTGGTTGCATTTCGTTCATGTCTAATCATTCTAATGCACAAAGCTTTTTGACGCAAAATGGCTTTTAGTGTGCCGATAAGAAACATTTCATTCCAGCGATGTTCGGTAGAAGATTTGGGTTTTACATTTCCGATTCACTCGCTACCCGCTCTGACTATTCAGCTTAACTTCCACGTCTTAGTTTAACCGGTCGCATTCGTCACCGCTGATTTCGCGCCATAAATCAATGTCAATGTCACTTATTGTCTAAGACGTCGAACCAGCGAACGTCGCGCTGTTCTTTTCGATGTCGATACGGACAGCATACTTTGCCGAAATCGGATTTCCTGCATAGCATCGGCGGTCCGTTTTTTCGGCCGCCTTGACGTTTGTGATTTTAATTCGACAGTGATTGATGCTGCTGCTGCTGCTGCTGGGGGCTGATAATTCGTATCGATTTATCGTAGATCGTCGCGTCGCATCAAGTGACGAACGACGTCGCATGCAACCGACCCGGCGGGAAACGAGCGCAGTCCCCTTCCCCATTGTCAGAAGCTCCCCCGAGACAAAAGCCTTTTTCTCTGACATAAGTCCCTACTGCACGGTAGGAAAATTGCCCCCTCCCTCCTCCGGGTGGAGAAATATCTGAATGGCCAATGTAAGACGAAAGCCATGGCAAAAACTTCGGACAGTACATAACGCTGGGTTTTTTTGTCTTATCTTGACTGTGCAGCATGAACGTCGCTAATGAAATAGCTTTTTGTGCGGAAGGGGACAATGTCCGACAACCCGGGGGATGGCGAGAAGGGAGTGGGGTTGGAATGGGGCTGTCTTGTCTGCTGTCCGTTTCTGCCTCTGCAGCTTCTGTTGACTTCATCGATGATCTGCGCGCAACGTCCTTGCCGCAACGAACGCCGTTGGCCAGCCGTCGTTTCTTTCTGCACCTGAATACCCCACCAAGACTCTCGCCCGCGTCGTCGTTTTATGCGTTTGTTTGTCAGTTTTTATATACGCGCAACAAATTTCTGAAATTTATTTTGAATTTATTATGGCTGTTTATTATCAGTTCGACGGAAAAGATGTAGGCTATGTACAGTACAGTAAATTCGACGGAAGTGAATTCATTATCGAGCATGTCACACAGACTCACGCGCGGTGCGCAATCGTCGGCATAGAAAGCTCGGATTGGATATCGGCCGAAATGAACTAATGTCACTAATTTAGGTTTTCTTAATGAATTCGGTGGTTTTTATCTTAGGTTTTTATTTTGTAAACCGCTAATCATTTTTTGATTATTTTGATGGTTTGGCTGACCGACTGGCTGACTGACAGATTGATTGATTGATAATGACATATTTCGCGATGTTATTAGGAAAAACTACTCGGGAAAAATTGACAATCAACTCGCTTTTTTTACCGCAGTCGGCCCAATTTTTACACCGTTTTTAGACAGCAAATGTATGAAAAAAAGGAAACGGAAGTCGGATGACGTGACTCGTTGAAGAAGCGTTCTTTAGACCTATTCTAGGACAAAACGCCCAAGAAAGAATGCAACGAAAAGTCAGAATACTGGGTATGCTGCGGGGAATCTCAGGGACTTATTTTGCGAGTGTTCTCGGATCCTTAATCGCCAGCACAGCAGCCTGCGATGTCTCAGACCTTAGAGACAGTTAAGGCCTACATGTAGAATTAATAGTATTGGATAATGAAGTATAACTAACCCGGCAAGGAATGGAAATGTGGGTTGTTTATCAACATCGACGTTAGATTTCTGATAATATAGATTATTTCTACTTCAGTCTATTGCGCTTTTACAACTCTTTGCGTGTTTCATTTGGCAGGCACATATAGGCGTTTGCATTTATTTTCATTTTTGGCTACATTTATAGCATCGCTTGACGCAAATTTATCGTTTTGAAGTTTTTTACTGGTCAACCGTCAGCAGAGTGCGTAAAGGTAACCAGCTGACCAGCCAGTCTGGAATATTTCAGAGATGCTGGTATACGTAAAGCTGCAGCAAAAACAAAAGCAGAAAAAATAGGACCCTAGTAAGAGAAACACAAGTTCCGTGCGCTCAGTAACGCGAGCTTAACAACGATGCTTGCAGTTAATGTTTAATATTCAACGAGATGCAACACGTGCAATGCTCACTAAAGGACACATCGATGGTGAAAAAGTTTGCAAACAAAAAGATTCTCATTCGCGGATCATCGTAGTGCGGCTGTGCTTTTCACAATTTGACGTTTACGCAGATTAACCTAAAGATCATTCAATAAACACGCTGCAGAAGAAATTCGAAACAGACTTACTTAAGGGCAAAAAAAGCCAATTTACATACGGGTAGGTCTAGAATTTATTTCCAGTGAATGACGTTTCAGTGACGAGCATGTCATATAGCATACGTGACGATCATCGGGACGATCGTATTTCTGTCTCGCGTTGGTCGTAAATCACAGGCTTAAAAGCCTCTCAGAAAGTGACCGCGAGAATCAGTCATAAACTTATTACGAAGAAAGAAAGCGACCGACCGACGATGTTGCATGATAAATTAGACAATTACCAGAGAGCCAGGGAGAGAAAGGGAAAGGCGACATCACGGCGCCCCGTAGCGGTGAAGATTTATGTATCATTACATAGACGGACAGACCGAATGAGCGATGTCCCCTAGTGGCTGTAGCGAAACATCTGTCTGTATGCAGCTGTCTGCAGGGAATCATTTTGTCCCCTTGGAGGCTGTACACCCCCATCAGAGCTGGGCAGTATTTGAAATAGGCCTACTTGTATTTAAAATATGTATTTGAAATACTTTTAGTATTTAGTATTTGGTATTTGAAATACTCACTACTGAGTATTTTGTATTTAAGTATTTCAAATATTTTTGCCTTTAACAGTATTTCTAAAATACTGCATTTAAAATATTTGTCTAAAATATATTTTAATTCACATAATATGTGTAGTTTGTGTACATTACACAGAATTTGTGCACTTGAGTTGTGTTATTGAGAACTTTGTTGAGGACTATGCATTTTAATGTTTTCAAACTGCTGTTATGACTTGAAAGATTGTTTGATGGCACTGTGTCTAGTCGTTTTTAAAAAATATTTTAGTGTGTCAGCATGTTTTGTTAGTATTTTGTATTTTTTAAAAAGTATTTTAAAATATGTATTTGATATTTAGTATTTGAAATACTCAGTATAAAGTATTTTGTATTTTAGTATTTGAAATACTTTTTGAAACATATTTCGTATTTTGTATTTCAAATACTTTATATGGAGTATTTTGCCCAGCCCTGACCCACATTGAAATGTCGACATTCCCCAAAGAAAAAGTGGCCCAGAAGGTGTTTTGGGTGAAACCAGTGTGATTCCTGCATCAAACATTGATAATTTTCGATTTCAAGTGTTGTATGTTTGCACCTGTTGCAGAATTAGTTGCAGGTGTTAAAAATATATTGTAGATCGATGCACTTTGCAGCTTTGTTAACTAACTTCATTTGTGCACAGTTAACACACATAGGCTTCTCTGCGGTTTTTTGGCGCATCCGATCTTCAGAAAAGTAGGCAAATTTTTCGCTTTTATTAAACGACTAAAAATGTTTAAGCTCTTTTCGCCCCATTGGGGCGTCTGCACCGTATAAGTTTTAGGAAATAAGTTTTTTTCTGAAAAATTTCTGCGATTTTGATAATTATATTCACGATATTTTGCAAGCAGAAGTGTTATGTGACACTTAGAATGCACCAAATTCGGCTTTTCGCCGGGGCTCTGTCCCGCATCTCACGATGCTCTCTCAGACCTCCTAGTAGGCTGGGGAGAGGGATGCCCCTCCCCGTTTTTTTACCTCTTCGACGCCTATATATACGGCGCCTCGTTTTCGACGCCTGCGGCGTCTCACCTTGAGTTACAAATACAATACAATACAATGAGTTAGGGGGAACTTGCTCCAAGGACTTACGGAAATAGACGCCGCTGCGCCCCCAATCCAATTTCTGATTAGGGGCTCTGTTGCTGGACCACTCGCAACTTGAATCTGACACCTCTTTTCCCAGATGACAAATTCTGCATAACTCCCTGTCTGTATGTGTAGAATGCGATCAGATGGTGCTGAGCCAGGGAGAGTCGCGAGGCATAGTCACTAGTCCAAACTATCCACACAACTACCCGGTCAACGTTTCGTGCCATTATTACATCGACGGGCTCGTCGACAAGCAGAACTTGGAGAAGGTCAAGCTAGTTTTCGACGACTTTCATCTGCCCACAGTGCCCGATAGGTAACCACACATCATCCAAACTTTTTTGTTTTTTTTTACGCTGACTGCTCAGTTTCTGTGCTTATTATTTCAACGCACCGTAGTCGTTAAAATCGATAGCTACCAACGTGATTAGCGTTGACGGAATAATTTAATTCAGAAGTTACACATATGGCTTTACATATGGCTATAATGGCTTTACGCGAAATAAACAATAACTGCGTTGAATTCTATAGACATTTATTTGTCTCAGAAAACTGTATTTGTATCATTTCTTTCGCGCGGTCGTAATAAAATGAGTATGCAAACAAATTGTTTTTAGATAATTCATCAGTGATAAATTTACGTCGGATACACAGTCGTCAGCAAGGTGTAATGTGGTTTTGTCACCTGTACGTCATGTACCTGTATTAGTTGCAGCAACGGTTACCTGAGTGCCTACGTGCGCGGTCAAGACATCACGACCACGCCCGCTGACCATCTGTTCTGCGGCCAGACTTTACCCGGCCAGCTGGTCACCTCCAACCCGCGACTTCTGCTTATATTCAACACGACCAATGCCATGTACTCCGGCCGGGGCTTCAGCGCGCGCTACCACTTCGTCACCAGTACGTATCAGGAATTTTTCCCAGCGAGCAATGGTTTTTATTCCTCAAACTGCGAATCAAAATCGGGCTTAAGTCCTCCCCCCGCTTTTGGGCTTTAGTTCCTCCCCCGCCTTCAAGCAACTTTCTCTTTCTAGGGGGAAGTTTGATTGAAATGTAGACTGTTCAGTGAAAAATTAGGAGAGCTTTGTTTTACATCCTAAACAAACTCACTATTTTTCAGTCGGCGCATTCTGACCCACCTGTATAGGGGTCTATACGAGCAAGCGCCGGATAGATATGCGGAGAGAGTATTTGGGGACATGATGTCAACGACGTCGTTACAGATTGTTCTAATATCATCAGAATTTTTATTATCTGTGGAAACTTGCATCCGGAAAAAAACTGTGCGTGCACTTAAATTATTTTCCCGGCACTCAACGTAGCTAAATTTTTCACCACAAAGTTACGCACTCATTGTACTAGATTTCGTGGTTCATTGGCTCGGTTCTTTAGATTATTATTATTATTATTATTTAGATGTTGGATCTTTAGATTATTAGTGTCTGATACATTTGTGGTTAACTTCTGGATCATGAAAACCTGCTTATCGGTGTACTTTCTAGGAAAATTGGGCTTAGGCTTAGGCTCTTAGCCCACAGCTGATCATATCATGTTATATAGCCCTTCCAATTACAGTGCGTCAGTGAAAATGAAAGTGTATCGCGGATAGGCTTGTAAAGTCGTTCGGGTCAATTGGTCAATGATGCCGATCGATATACAGGGTGTTTCAGCAATAACGGCACATAGTTTACAACATTATAATTTTAAGGGTTAAAAAGGTTAAAGGTTGTGTTATAACTCTTAATAGAAGCCCATTCCAGAGCTACGGAGCATCAACTGTTGTATGGGATCACACAGTGTTACCTGCCACCTGACACAGGTGAACGTGCCCCACCTTAACCCCAGCCAGATAGGCCGGTACTCGATTTACCTACCCCGGAGGTATGGAAGGCTCAGTTGACCTAGGCGGCTGGTTACATACCGAGATGGTTCACCTGCCCGCAGGCAGTCACCAATCCAAGTACTAACCCGGCCCAGCGTAGAGTAACTTCGTCGATCGGATGAAACGCGTTACCACTACGCCACGCCACCAACCCAACTCAACCGTATACGTCACAGAGTCGTGTTTTTTTTTCAACAAAATGTTTGGAAAAAAATCGCTCACATTTAGACAAAGGCCATTGTCTGAATACGGCAATGAAATGTCTGTAGACTATGCTATCCCTGGCACGCCGGCAGTGCCTAGTGACAGTCATCGTTGTCACTTCATCTACCGCAGCAGTGCGGCCGTGCACGGCACGTTCAACTCGCCGCGACACCCGAGCAATTACCCCGACAACACCACATGCGTCTACGACTTCCTGGCCGCCGACAACGAACAAGTTCGCATCACCTTCGAACACTTCAAAGTCGAAAACGACGCCGGAAAGTAAGTGTGGCATACGTGTAGCTCCGTCGTCGTTAGTATTGATGTCTTATAGGGTGTTTATACGATCGAGCAAACATCGAGCTGGCTCAAGCAGGCCATTGGAACCCTGCCCAAAATGTAGGCCTAGGCTTAGGCTCTTAGCCCACAGCTGATCACGTGTTATATAGCCCTTCCAATTACAACCCGCCCGCCCTCCTAATTAGCATGCTGGAACATCAAGCTAGCTGCTCGACGTTTGCTCGATCATGTAAACACCCCATTACGCAGAGTTTCAGCTGTGCTTTTCTTATACAGTTTTTTTACTGGTGCGGAGTAGCTTTCCAAATTTCTGAGTGATTTCCAATTTTGAATCGTTTTGAATAAAGAATTGGTTGTCTCTGGAGAAAATTCCGCTACATTGTTTTAAATGATTTTCTTCGCTAATGACTCTTTGCTACCTTAATAAACCAGACTGCAACATGCTTTGAAACACAAAGGTATGCCATCCGTTTAAAAACCGTATGGGGATAGTGGTGTATTTTTAACCCTAATGTTTTACGCTGTGAAATAGGTTTTCTTACGCACAACGTCCCATCTGCATCGCTGAAAAAAATAGAATAAGAGTTTACACCGCAGCCTAATGGTATGCATGATGCTAATGATGACGACAATAATAACATGATTTTATTTTATCAGTTACCATCATCATCACGACGCGAAGCGTTCAGCCGTAGCATTCCGCCGTTGCGATTTGTCGCCAAAACGAGCGATCTTCTGCCAGCTGCAGAGCGTGGGTCACTGATATTCCCGTGTCCCGGCAGATCTGATGGATCCAGGTGATGGGAGGTCGACCACGAGTGCGTTTCCAATCAGGAGATGGTCGGGCACCGTCTTGGGCTTCGCAGCAAGTCCGAAGTTATCAGTTACCGCCTGTCATAAAATAGTAGCGACCATTTAGTCGCATACACATCGTGTCTGGAAAAAAAGAGTCTGCAGTATTTTCTACAAACTTTAACAAGCATATGTATGATTTTGTATTTTTTTACCTCAAATTATGCTGATACTTCACCTTTCTAAAATCTTACATTCCTCACTCTCTTCGGATGGCTATGCATTGCTGACGACAATTATTCGTCGAGCAGTAAGTTAAAAAGTTAAAGATCGTATGTAACTGTTTGTGGAAAACCCACCACTGAGCTACAGAGCGTCACCTGCCACATGGGATCACACAGTGTTATCTGCCACCCGACACAGGTGAACGCGCCACGCCGAAAAAACGGCCGGATAGGCCGGTACTCGATTTACCTTCCCCGGAGGGATGGAAGGCTGAGCTGAACTTGGTGTTAGTTATATACCAGGATGGTTTACCTGCCCGCAGAGTGACAATCACCCATCCGAGTAGTAACCACTTGATAGTGACCCGACCGGGAGTCGAACCCAGGACCTCATGATCGCAAGTTTGTCGGTCACTACCGTTGCGCTACCAAGCAAGTGTCTGTCCGCCCGTCTGTGTGACGCAGCTGCAGTACGGACTACGTCGACGTGTTCAGTCTCAAGCCGCGACGACGCAGCGCAGACACGACGTCGGCCGATCTCGTCTCCAGGCTGGACAACATGGAACCGATCCAGCTGGGTCACTACTGCAGCAAGCGGCTGCCCGGTCCGCAGGTCTCCGAGGAACGCTCTTCCGCCATGCGTGTCGTCTTCAGCTCCAACGCTCAGGGCATCAACACTGGCTTCCGCGCCAAGTACGAGTTCATCGACAAGAAACCCGTCAGCAAACGTACGTCCCGCGTCTTCGCTGTACGTGTAAATCGTGCAACAATAAAAAAAACTCGGCAAGCGTTTAGAGAACAGGGCGTCAACTTAGTGCATTCGTTTCATCATCACGCTGCTTTTCGGCGTTTGTTTTTTTTAGTTTAGTTGTACGTTATGGGGTGTTTACACGATCCAGCAAACGTCCAGCAAACTTCCAGCAAATGTATTCAAAATACACGTGCTAATGCTGGACGTATGCGGGAAGTTTGCTGGATTTTTGCTGCTATATGTTATAATGGACGAGCCAGCTGGATGTTTGCTGGATCGTGATTGTGCAGAATCTTTAGCAACAATACATGGCATGGACGCATGGGAGTCTACAAGAACAGCACACTTAGTAGTATGACGTGTCTTTTCTGACTATTCTCCTTAATGCTTTGCTGAGCTGACGCCCTGTAAAACAAATCACAAGGTTCTTGTTCTAACTTGATCCGATGGTGACTGGGTTTGAAGTAATAACTTTTATCAGCAGTATCAGCAGTAAATTTACAATATAGTAGTGATTAAGTATCCTACACCAAAAGCGGAGTTAAATAAGAACTTGTGTGGTGAAGTATTAGTTGTTTCTTGAGCATGGCGACGATGGCGTCTTAAGTCAAACCAAGATCGCGGTGTAAGCAACATCTGGGGTGTTGAACGATGAGTTTGATTGCTAATCTTCTCTGTTCAATATCCCAACTACCAACCAATTTGCCACATTAATACCCCGTTTGCGCGATCAAGTTGGCTCGACGAGCTGGCTCGATTAACCGGCTATATGTTAGCTGGACGAGCCAATTCGATGTTTGCTCGACGTTTGCTCGATGTCTGCTCGATGTTTGCTTGATCGTGTAAACGGGGCATTACACGTTCTCTGAAGTTCGTACGCGTACCCTATCATGTTTCTTATTTTTTTAAGAACACATAATTATGTCACAAGTTAGTGTTGTACGGATTGTGCGTTTTACATAGGTTGTTTCCGGAACATAACGACAGGCGTGATGGGGTACATAGACTCGCCAAACTACCCGCACAAGTACCTCATCAACAGCACGTGCGAGTGGTTGGTGTCGACGAGAGATCGGCGCTCGCGGTTGCTGCTCACCTTCGAAGTCTTCAGCATGGAAGGCGGGACCAGTAAGTATATACCGCTAAGCAATAATGCCTTGTTTACATCTCGGTCGAACCACGCATGTTAAAATTTTACTTTTCGACTAACGATTACAAGTGAATTTGTAACATTTCTGTGTTTAACCGGATAGCTTTGTCGTCGTAATTCGATCAGTCAGTCATTGTTTGGACGCTTGTTTATCGTGATCGTCATGTTTGACCGAGCCTTGGATACTGTGTGTGGTCTTTCTGTAACGCATACACTGTAGCTAAATAGTACATCGTAGGGGGTCGCCGATGGACGTTGATTGGGCTATAAGTACTGAGGAGTTCCTATAGGCTGTCAATAGTAGCCATGTTTCTGTAGCGGTTTGGCTGCAATTTTGAATGCAAAGTTGCCGCCTGCAGCCATTACCCATGTGCTCTGAATTACCGTATCGTATTTTAGCATTCATTGTGTTGTTCGATATAGCAGCGTCACCATAGCGTGTGTAGGACTGTAGTCACTGTGGGAAATCGCTTGCTTTCCGCGACCAGAAGTCGGACGCTATCTTTAGATATAGGGCCTAGGAGGTAGAGTCGGCCCACTCTAGCGATAGCTGAGCTTCTTGTCATATTTGAGGCTGCAGTCACCTGTGAAATAGTAATGAATACCAAACCAATAACCGAAGTAATGTATTTGTCTAACACTTCTATTTTAGCTTACACATAACGATTATTTAGGTCCATTGTCGAACAAATGCGCGATTTTGCTGAAAAATATTCCCACTATTTTACTGGTTAAAACATTTTATTTATGTGGCAGACGTGGCAAAGTGAGACGCCAAAACGTTTGTACAACATTTGCCTATTTGTTGCATGTGTCATCGTGTGTTCAGAGTCTGGCTGTGGTAATGCGGTGCTACGGATCTACAGTAACAAGTCCACTATGCCGACGCACGAACTGTGCGGCATCTCGGACGAGGAAATCGTCTCCGCCGCAAACTCCGTCAGATTTAAGTGCGTTTCAAACCCACTTTTCAAACGCTTCTATTCCATTCTCAATAACCGCAGTTCAAAAGTCAATAGGCACACATAATAGTTCAAATATAATGATGATCTCATTATCTCGGTGTCCTCCCATTGTGCCTAATAACATTTCGCCTAATCCCACTTCGCCTGCGCTTACGGTTAAAGTTAGAATTTAAGTTAAACGTTAGGGATTCAACGAAAATACTTAATCTAGCCATACTAGATACGACTGTGACTGTTGGTACTGGATTCACAGCAGTACACTTTTTAAAGTAAAAAAACGGGCGGCCTAGTGGCAGGGGACAAGGAAGGGTGCAATTGCCACACCCCTAAATTTCAACCTGCCGAAAATTATGTAGGCCTATTGTGAACCCGTTTCTTCGGAGATCTTGAACGCCAAAATAGGGGGTATTATGGATTTTTTGGCGATTTCGGGCTGCGACACAAGTCTATAACATTCACAAGGTGGCGCCACGAAACTATCGTTATGCGATCCAGACAGAGAATTTGGTATTTGTATATTAACTTAGCGTGAACACCCCAATTTTCAGCTAAACTACTGAACCGGAACTGCTATAGGCTTTCGCGCGTGTCGTGAGCATTAGCTCAAATTTTTTGTCACATGTTGTTTTCGAAAGTCACGCATCAAAAGACGCACCTGGATATAGAAGAGTTAAGATGGCGGACAGGTCAGTCGCGTTTACGCTAGCTCTCTGTTTTTGGTAAATTTTCATGGTTTACGTTGGATTTCTGTCAGCATTTCACGCATCTTTAGTTGCATCTCGGTTAG
>Ga0209671_1002631_pt1 | contig 16638 bp, 12 predicted proteins | sample WorMetHERISLAND2_2_FD_187401 | JGI IMG/M metagenome (GOLD analysis project Ga0209671, IMG submission 187401) | Marine gutless worms symbiont microbial communities from Max Planck institute for Marine Microbiology, Germany - Olavius geniculatus... | ecosystem: Host-associated > Annelida >...
GGCACGAATATTCTATTTAAGTTTTTTACTTGCTTGGATCTCGTGGAGGAAGGGAGAGTTAACAAAATAAAACAGCCGATGCCATAATTATTACTTACTTCGTATCGATTCGGCTGACTGCCGGGTTTTGTCGACGAGAGGTTTGGTAAGTTGCAACTGATGCTGCGCTCTTCATCATTCGTTCTGTTGTCATAGCGACGTAAACCTGCACACCGAAATCAGACAAACCTAAATAAATCCAGTGCACGGCAATAAAAAGCATCCTTTACAAAAACCTAATTATTTAAAGTGGTGTAACACTTTGGAGATAATGAAAATGATTTTTTCTGTTGAAGGTTGCAAAAATGGCGTAACAGTTTAAAAGAACATTTTTAGCAACTATTAAAAAAGTGTTGCATGCAAAACTAGTTTTGTGTAATACTACAAAGGTTTGCGTACATAGTGTGACTTTTCGTTTAGGTATAATGTTATTGTTAGAAAATAGCTTGTAATTGGCGCTTCCGGTACGTGTCTCTTTATGTAGGCATATCTTATCTGCGTATAACGGCTATTGTGTATATTTGTTTAGCCTACTGAAAATGAATAAATAAATCGTGTGCTGTCTGGCTATAGGAAGGCACTGAACTATGAAAATGTTAATTCATTTCTTTCAGCACTGTTGTCTGCGTGACGAAGCAAAGCATTGAAAGCAGTGTCATGCATGCACGCGTGACAAAACCTGCACTATACTTGAACGCATCATGTGACTCAAGTCCTTTGACCACTGTTTAACCACTTTGACTGCACTGAAAAAAGTGTGAGAATTATGTTTAAAAGGCTAAAAATGCTGTATAATTTCTTACGCTTATGGGCGCGCATCGAAAAGCTACAGAGCGTCACCTTCCACATGGATCACACAGTGTTACCTGCCGCCTGACACAGATGAACGCGCCCCGCCTTAACCCAGCCATGCAAGCCGGTACTCGATTTACCTACCCCAGAGGGATAAAAGACTGAGTTGACCTTGGTGTTGGTTATATATCGAGATGGTTTTCCTGTCTGCTGACAGTCACCCATTTAAGTAACAACCATTTGATAAGCGATACTTTGATAGTTTATGGATGACTTTTTTATCGTTAGTCCAGCATCTTAACTGCTACTCCGTCAAGCCACCCTATGTGTTCTCGGGTCGTGATTAACAGAAACAGTGTTTCACTGACACGTACTGATTCAATTGCCTCATACATCTGTGTCGATATATGACTAATGCGAAGCCGCGAGACATTCATCTATCATCGTGATTGACGATTGTGTGTCAAACTGTTCGTGTGGGTGAACAAGCCCGACGGACGGACGGATGGGTGTATTTGGACAACAATGCCATATAGCGCGTAGGCTTTGTGTAAAGTAGAGAAATCTGTAAACTGGTTCTTAGAAGATGCTCAAGGATTACAATGTCGTGTCGTGTCATGAATCATAAGCACAATCAAGCACGTAATTCTGACACAGCAACCACCACGTGCATTGCCTACGCCCTACAATTCACGGTCATTTCTAATGGAATAAGCGTAGACACGATATTTTAATGCCATCACTGATAATCGAAAGGATCCAATGTAGTAAGATAATTATTGTAACAAAAATGTAAACAAGTAATTTGAACAAAGCTCATGAAACGCGCGACAGCCTTAGCAGTTTCGGTTTGCGCATTGTCTTAGTCTAGCCTATCTTCGGCAATTTCGTCGCAATTCGCCCTTGAAATGTGCATCGCAGCCGAAAATCGCAAAAACACTAAAACACCCTATTTTGCGGGTTTAAGGTCATCAAGGTCACCAATGTTAATGAAGATAATAAGCTCGTCACCAGTGCTCGTTTGACAAGCAGCATGTTTATGCCTATCTGCAACTGTTTTCACGTTAGACGAGCCAATATCGGTGAAATAATCACTTTTTATAACTTAGGGTACCCCTCTTTGACGCTCGCGCACGCAGGTCACCTTGTACTTAAGGGTGGGGACTTAGATTGCTAAAATCTACGTTTAATGCTGAAAATCTTGGTCTATCTCTAGCCATTTCTCGCAATTCACTCTTAAATTGTGCGCTGCAGCTTAACATTGCAAAAAAATTCACTAAAACCCCCATTTTGAAGGTTCAAGGTAGTTCAAAGTCATCGAAATTGATAAATGTAAAAAGCCCGTTGCAAGCGTTTGTTACGATATGCAGCATGTCTGTACCTATCTGCAACCGCTTTCACACTATACGAACCAATAGCGGCAAAATGACGTCTTTTTAGGGGTACTCTTCCTTGACACCCTCGTTCGAGAGGAACTCTCTCACCTAAGGGCACGAAATTTTGTCACGATAAACTAGAGTCTTTGTGGCAGCCCACAGTAAAGATTTCGTGATCCTAACTTGCCTTGTTTTGACACAATACCGCTGTGTGACGGACGGACGGACGGACAGACAGACGGACGGACGAACACCTCGACGATGGCTAAGACGCGCGAAGCATTCTGCTGTCGCGCGTAAAAAGTCACGAGCGGTCTTCGATGCTTTGACACTATTGTACGAAGAAGAAGAAGATTTCGCATAGGCTCTAGGCAGCGAGGCTGAACTAGGCCCGTTGCGTGGGAGCTCATCCCCATGACGGCACTTTGAGCCGGCGAGGGCAGAGCCCAATTAAGCCAGCATACAGCCCAAGTCGGCCGGATTAACCGACTGGATCGATATACTTGCAGTCCTGGCCATAGGGCCTACTGTTGCGCAAAACTCGCCGTTTCTTCCCTAGCGATGGCCGTAACCACCGCCAGTACTCATTTTACCATCCCACAAAGGGTAGAAGGCTGAGTCGACCTAGTTGGCTGGCTCCGTACTGTAGACAGTCACCCATCTAAGTACTAACCGGCGTAGAGTAACTTCGTTTCATCCGAAACGCGTTACCAACTACGCCACGCCACCAACTATTGTATGGGTGACAGGAAAACATGAGATCCGCATGAAAAAACCGTAAAACAATAATCACAACTTACTTTTAAACATATAGTCTATATGGTGTAGCTTAACTCCGGAGAAGACTGCGGATTGAACAAAGTTCGAAAGATCAATTACTCTGGCAGATATAAATATAAAATTATGCAATTGTATAATAAATACGGATTAAGAGATATAGGTCATGGTTTATTAATAGATCATGTTACATCAGAATTGCACAAACGGACATTTATCAATAAAATTTTATTTAGTAACTGTTATTGGTTTGTTCATTTGGAGTCAGTTTATCATGTATTTTGTGTTTTTGTTCCCCTTAGTAATATTTGTAGTTTTTTGCACTGTTTTTCTATGTTACTGTTTTCGCGCGTTTGTCGTGAGTGTTTATTACATATTAAATAAATAAATAAATGCAGTATTTATAGTAATTGTACAAAGTCTGGACCATAATTAACTAATAATAATAATCCCCAATATATTGATTACAAAATTAATCTTAAGCACAAGCTGGCCGCTTGCGTTCACACTTCACCGCTAAACTATCGCGTCACCTTTAACCTCGGAAGTTAGAACGGTGAAGTAAAGATGACAGATACCGGTACAAAAAATAGCAATGATGATGATGGTGTACAGTAGGTCTAGGTCAAACGGTAGTCCTGCTGACGTTTTGTTCATAAGCGAATAAGACTGCAATGAATAGGCTGCTGCCGCTATTTAAATTGACAAAAATTCCAAAGACGAGGTAGTGATCAAGATCGGGCAGTGTACAGAGTACGGTAAGCGCCGTAAAAACCTGAAAATATTTGTCGTCGTTAAGACCGTACTCTATCGATCATAGGCTATACAATAGTAGCCTAGAGCCAGCTATAATTCGACACAGAATGAGTGGCAAGTGCACCGGCGTGGCGTGAGAATGCGCGTTTTCAGTGAGTTTTTTAACGCAACACTCGCTGTCTCGCTTTGACGGGACATTATCCATCAGTCAGCCGATCCTTCAACTGGTCAGTAAAAATGTTGACGTATAGAGGAGAGGGGAAGAACGTGAAAAGCTATGAGGACGTAGAAATACAAGAAGGTGGTTCAAAATAAACGTAGCAGTAGGCCTACTCAGAAACGCTAATGGAATGATATACATAATTCTTAATCAGTTTAACTACGTTGTGATGAAAATTTTAAGGTACCGGGAGTGCAGTTGTAGGCTACCGCGCCATCAGCAGGTGGGTGATAAACGTTGCAAACTTTTAGTAGGCCCCTAATGTAAGCCTGCGTCTGTTGCGAAAATAATGAAAAATGACTGACAGTAAACAAATTTATGGCAAAAAAATAAAACGGGCAAAGCTCAGCCTCTTGGTAATATCGTTACGGTGTATGAAACAGTCCCGTGTTTCGGACCGGGGCACTCGTATAAGGCTATGTGCCTCGGAGCCACAGAAGTTTTGAAAAACCGAAAATGACCCAACGTACGTTTACAAGACTAAAACAGAAATCGGAAAGTAGAAGTTCAAAACACGCTAAAGAAGAAGAAAAGTACGATCTGAACACGGCGCTGGCAGAAGAGCGTATAGAGCTGAAAATAAATCACACATGACGTGTGGCCTATGTAGCTATGTATGCATACCTTGACGTAATTTTTGTTCTCGAAGTTGCTCAATAGTGTCGGCATTCATATATTCCTATGCACATAAAAATACAGTCGCATACATTATAATAGGCATATACGTAGAAATACTACAATAATAATAGGCTATAGGTCATAGGCCCTACTTCGCCGATAACGTGCATTCGCGCTATCACTTTCCTATAGGCCTACAAGTTCATATATACTGGGTGGCCCATAAAAACCTTCCGAACTTTGCGTGACTATAACGGCGCGTATACTATGTAAAAGTAAATTTGTTCTTGCGCATTTATAGACCAATATGTGCTTTTACTTACTTATAAATTTCATTAATGTCATTAATGACGCCACTGAATGCAGCTTAAAGATGTAAGACGAGCTAAAAATCCAATTATGTAAAGACAGCGTTCCATCACACCGCATCAAAACAACTCAATTTTTTCGAGACAACACACCGATTCAATCAGCTCACAAGAATGGACATCGCGTTCGCCATATTTTACTTTGCTAGATTACTTAGTTTGGAATGTCTTGCAAGAACTTGTCTATGAAGAAAAGCGTGAGCCGTTTACGAACTTCAAAGATCTTCATAATGTTATCAGAGACAAAAAAATTGCATGATGTCGACATCAGACAGTTGAAATCAAAAAAGCCATGTTGCAGTAAAAAGCATTTATCAGCAATGGTAAAGCAGAATGGAGGACTTATTCAGGAGATTTTCTGCTGACTGATGATTTCGCCCATTGTGACGTTCTGCTGTACCCGGCGTACGAGCAGCAACGTAAATGATGAGCCGTTTGCATAATTTGCTTCATGATGTGTAACGCTATTTTGTTTCTCTCTCGGCTAATATAGAAGTGTTTTGAGCGAAAATTTCTAGACATATTCGAAGATGTTTGCTCATTACACACGTGCTTTTTGCCGATTTATTTCGACTACTCCGCTGCATAATGCATGCAAATGTTCAGCACGTTTTTAAGGGCCACCCGTACATATTCGTTGTCGTAAACTCCTAATGTCGTTTTAGCTAATAAAATCGTACATATAGGTTTACATGCATAACTGTAAAATACGACACTTAGGGCCTATAGTGGCATAAACTGTAGGCCTAGGCCTAAACATTTGCATTACGTCGTTGAGGCATCATATAGGCAGGCCTACGTTCAAGTATTTAACATGACCACCCTCCACTGCAACGATATCGAAGCTAATCGTTCCCGAAACTGTCTTAGTGCTCGATCTATGTAAAGCATGCTCCCCTTTGAAGTCAACTTGATGCTTTAATGACAATTTCACCTTATTGGCTAAAGCAGAACTCATACACATATGCCAAAAAATTAAGTGAATTGACACACCTCTACAATAGGATCGAATTCGTCGTCAGGGTACTCGAATGAGCAGTCTGAAAAAGCAACAAATTGAACAAAATTCTTCGGCGCGTTATTATGCACAAAATATTTATACTGTAGCCTATTTTAAATTATACGTATATTTTTTTCTTTTAGCATACTGTAGACTACACAAAAATTGGCAGCAACAAAAACTGCATTCGATAGACTTTGTAGCACAGTTCTCAAAGCCTATTTCTGAATAGGCTTATGTCTTTCCTGTGAATGGAATACTGCATTGACTATACATTTCCGGGCACTAACAAAGCAGCAAAAAGGCCTAAGTGTGAAACCGATGGTGCCGTCCCCCTAGTCTGTCCGTCCCTCCATATATCCATTTGTCACTCATAGGTCTGCAACTCGAAGACACAAAAAATATATAAACTAAAATTGGCGTAAACGTTTCCCGCAGCCGGAGTAACTGGGTGTGTTAGTTTTTAGCTCAAAAGACCAAGAATCAGAGTCAGGGTTGAGGTTACGGTTGCGCCGCTCTAGGGGGACAGCCGCATAATATGCCAGCACTGGGCCGTCACTTTTCTACTATTGAAAAAGATCCACAACTCACCGGGACATCACATGTAGGTCTACGACGAGCAGCTTATTCTGGGAGGTCAGTGCAATCAATGGTCGCTAAAACATATCATCACATCACCTTGGGCCTAACAAGCTAGGTGACTAACGACCTCACTTGGTTTGTCTGATAGCTAATAATGTAATATGTAGCATTATATCGGCAAGCATTCAAACCTGCATCATTCGTAGGTCTAGCATTAGAAGGAACATTCGTAATTTGTTTCACAGCGTAGTATCCGTTACTTTGACCATCGCTTCTGAAACACAATGCAGCGACGATTATTGCACATGTCAAGTTTCTAATCACGTGGATTATCACAGTCTTGCCTATATTTGAAGCTAATGGTGAAAACATAACAGGTCGGTTTTAGTCACGATGTATTTTTTGTATAGCTTAACTCTCCAAAATGCAGACGAAAGTTAAAAGGCCAATAATTGTCAGTTTCTTCGAAGTACATAATTTTTGCAAAAAATGTGAAAATGCAGACGAGCGGGCATTAGCGCATTATAGGTATTTTTAACGTTATGTTGCATATAAATTTGCATTTACTTACTTATACGCATGAGATCTAAATCTGTTTCCTTCACGTGCTGTAGACATAGGCTTAGCCAGATTGTCAAACTAACATCATGTTACCCTTGACTTGAGACAGTAGTTTAACGAGCACGTGGTCAAGAACTGAATTTAGCCAATCTCGCTTATAAAACCATCACCTACCTCGATGCGGCCATGCCAACTGATCAGTCGCGTTCTCTGTGTGAAATGTGTATAACGAGTTTACATCGAACTAAACGTTTAGCTGATAATAGGCCAATAGATCTAATAAGTCGCCGAATTTAATTCAGACGAGTGGCAATCCTGGTGAATCTAATAACCAGCGTTAAATTCTAGTCATTCAAGAAGACGTTGTCGATGTATCAATGTATCGATGTAGCCTATATATTGTTGCACCACTTTCTGAATCACACTGCCGACGCACCGACGCACTGGCTTAGTGTTGGCTGTACAAAGATTAGGCTTATATGCCCAGCCTTTCGACACGGACCAGTGATTTGAGACGTTACGCTGCTAGGTCTAACGTTATGCAACGCAGTGAAAGGCCATCACATTACTCATTTTACGAGCTTGTCGTCAGAGCGTAGGCCTATGGAATGAGCGGAGTTATCAAACAGGTCGGCGAGGCTGTCTGTGATGTTCATTAATATTTTTTCAAAAAAAATTCCGCAAAATTTTCCCACAGGCTACTGTACCGGAGCGAAGCTGTAAAACCATACTTTATCCCAATGTCAACAATGATGATGGTAGGCCTTATCATTGTTGCTGTTTGTCATAGGTGTGGGCATGTGGGCATATTTTTGATAGATGCCTTGTCGGAAGGCAAGTAAGACTGTGCATGAGATTCCATACGGCAGGCGACGCTCCGTAGTTCTGAGATGAGTTCCCCATGAAGAGGTATACCACTTAACCATTTTAACCATCAACTAATCAGCAAATCGTCTGCAACCGCAGCGAAACAATGGACTTGGTCAACTAAAGGTAGAGAATTAAGCGTGGTTTCAATCCGACGCAACCACCGCGTCTATAGGCTCCATTCTTGCGTTTTGACCGTAGCATCAGCGTTTGTTACGTAGTTTTTTCTTGCTTTTGTTGCGTACGTTGCGTGCGCGTTGGATGGAAACCCCGGTTTATGAACCATACGGTCAGCTTCGCGTCTGCCTGAATCCGCGTCTCTCTGCAACTGCTAGGCGATCGAGCGCGAACATTTCCACAACCCGAAGTTCACTATGCCGATCCCGAATAAAACCTGACAGTCAGTATGACATCACTGTGGATAAAAATTACGCTACTCACCATTCAGCGTAACATGTCAAGTTGTCAACCGACAAAAATAAAGTATTTTTTGTTTAATTCATTTACTGATTCTGCTAATTTGTTTGGCTACGTGCAGGATGCTGCAGTCAGCTAAAATATTGTACAAGGCAGTAGCTACGTTGTGCATTTTGTACTGTTGTACAGTCTGTTACTCGTGTTGTTAAGACATTCGCTAGGTGTCAACACTGTTACCACCAGGAAAATTCTTTGTAAGTTTATTTATCATTGATTTCTTAAAAGTTAAAGCCGTAAAACAATGCAGACCTATATGCGTCTATAAATAATGTGTAATTAACGTCGAACTTTTGTTAGTCTTCAAACCAGTACCACTGTCCACTGTAGTACTATACGCCGTACAAGCTCAGAATTAGCCTAAAATCCGAGGATAAGTCGAAGCACGCTATTGTTCAGACTTCAGATCAAGTTGAGGTAGGCAGAGAGCCCAGAATACGAAGTTTTACTAAGCTAAGCAGGCTATGTAGGCCTAATCAATACAATCAGATATGAAACACGACTGTACCAGAGACAAAAAGCTCAGTCACACTGAACTATAGACGGAACTTCATTAAAAAGGCCCTTACAAATCAAAGAAATTGAAGACTTTTGCCTGGCTGTCCTCGACGACCGCGAGTCCGCGATCATAAGCCTAATTAAGCCTAGGCCTAATCAGCTAGTAGGTAGAGATGGGAATCGAACCGAACCTGAACCGAACCCACCGAACTCGAACTCTGTTTTTCATTAAAACGAACCGAACCGAACGAACTGAAATGGTTCGATTAACCGAACCGAACCGAACCCGAACTCATCACCATGGGTTCGGTTCATAGTTCGGTCTCTACAGTCGTATATAGTATTTGCACTGTAGAATTACATGTAGGCCTACGTTATTCATCTTATATCCCAGTATACTACTACATCTACCGGTGCTATCAGCAGTACCACTAGCTACTACGAATGTAGTTTTATGTGACAAAATTTCGTACCGCTGGGTTAGAGAATTCCCCTCGAACGAGGGCGTCAAAGAGAGCTACTCACACAATATTTGTTATTTTACCACTATTGGCTCATCTAGCGTAAAAACGGTTGCAGGTAGCCACAGACTTTTTGCGTACAACAAGCACTCAGGGGGTGACTGTTTTCCGGAAGTTTTGACTTCGATGACTTTGAATGACCTTCAATCCTCAAAATACGGTGTTTTAGTAATTTTCTGCGATTTTAGGCTGCTGTGTACATTTCAAAAGTAAATTGAAACGAAATGGCTGAAGATAAATCAAGACAAGCTGCATGAGAAATTTTCAGCATTGAACGTAGATTTTATAACAGTTTAAATTTCGGCCTTAGGTTTAAGGAGTTTTTCGTACGGGGGCGTCAAATATGGGTATTTTTGAAATGCCGGATTTCTGCTTATATCAACTGATTTACAAATTACAACCAAATTAAAACGGTTGCAGATAAACATAGACTGGCTGCTTAGTGTAACAAGTACTGCTGATGAGTTTTTGAGGAGTATTAACACTGATTACCTTAAGCGATGTTAAAATTTAAAAAGCGAATGTATAGTGATCTTTTTCGGTTTTTAGACTTTGACGCATATTTAACAGTGAATTGCACCGAAACTACTACAGATAAGCCTAGATCAGAACAACCTGCGTATGATTTTTTAAGCATAGAACGTAGATTTTAAGTTTTTAACCGCCTGAGTTTTGACGTTCTAGGTTTAAGAAGTCCTCTGTACGTAGGCCTCAAATTCGGGTACTACTTTAAAATGCATTACGTAATAAATGCACTTTGTATACTGATTTTCCAGGTGGCAGCACCGATGCTGTCGCGCGTCACATGAACGTTGCTTAACTTACTTGTACTTATAGTTGCAGTAGACCTATTAACATTTTTAATAGTGAACTTTGTTTAAAATGCCGCTCGTTTCGATTAAAACCTAATGCACTCATTAGCTATTTTTTCAGTTATTCCAGAGCTATACGTCGTATAAGCTTAGGTAGACGCACTGAGACGTAATTAGCCTTAGGCCTATTATTGAGGATTTTTTTTATTTTAGCCCGGTCACTGTCTTGCAGACATACTAAAATGTTGACTTCTACGCGTTGATTGAAAATGCCAGACATGAAATTGACCGACAAGTTATATATCGTTTGTATTTTGAAAATAAAGAATAAACATGTATATAATAAATTTCATCGTTCTGTTGGGCTGTTTGCATACTAAAAGAATTATGAAACAATGTGACAAGTTATTTGTACATCATTTTACGAGTGCGGGTTTACGATCCGTTCCCAGAACTTCCAGAATGCATCGTCCCTATGATAAGCGAACAGAGCCTATAGGCCTAATCGGCCTGGAATTTGCATCGCACAACGAAATTAATCAAAAATATTAATACTAAACGGCACTCTCATACTCATCTACATATTCTGCGTGCTTTCTTCTTCTGTCTTGGGCAATGGTGAAAGACACAGCGATCGTCGTCACGGAATCCAATCGTTTTGACTTTGACATTGGTGTTTTGATTTTACACAAGCCGGTTAATTACGTCAATTAAGGTTTGATTAACATTCTTTAAATTGGAGAAGAAAACGGCCACAAAAGAGCAATGCTAAATCGAAGTTTACTCAATCTAGGCTTATTCAGCCACTTGAAACATGTCTTCCCTTTTCATGTCCGTCATTTATCGTAGATTATTTGTAGTAATTAGCAGTGACACTTTATCACGTTTGAAAGTATTTGAATAGTTTGCCCACTTTGTGGCAATCATTAGTCAATTAGTGATGATGTCAGTGTTGGAGCACTGCATATGGCAAAAACGGTGAACCCCAAATAACTGTAAGACAAGACACCCCCACACGATTGGGATGAATGCAGCAGAAACTGGGCACAGCAAAAGCCACTGAGCGCTTGGTCGTCGACTGGTCGGTGGTTCTGTCTGGCTGGGGCGCAGCCACCTGTTCACAAATATGGGTGTCGGCTGGTCAGGTGTACAAATCTCGTAGTCGATTTACGTTTCATGCCCCTTCACTTTCCTTTGTGGTGGTATTTTGCAGAAAAGTGTGATAATATTTAAAATGCCAGTGAAAAAACTCAAATTGTTATAAGAACTCCATCTTTTTACCAAAAAATAGTTATGCGACAGGCTCATTGAGCAGCAGAAACGTTGAAATGTCCTCTCTGTAAGTTTGTAGCTATGGTTCCGGTGGTTCACCTGAACCGGCCCGGGACCTCTGAACTCGGGAGCCTCATAATTTCACAGAAATAATTTTTATACATACGATAGAATGTACTCATGGAGAAGTTGACAACTAGGTTACTGATACGCACGGTTCTGTTCCAAAACGCCTGATTGAAACTCGGTGGTTAGCACGTGCTGATGCACTCAACAGTTTGAATTCCAACTATCAGGTAACTTATATTTGGAAGTTCTACAACAGATTGCTGAAGACCCATTGCAAAAGAAAGCAACTCAGGTTGAAGCTAATTCGATCTCCAAAGTTTTGACAAAACTGGAAACAGGTTTTCTGGCACCATTTTGGAGCTGTGTTCTGAAGAGAATTAACATGACCATCATCTCCAGTTCAAAAAAGCTAATTTGGGATCTGTCTTCTTCACTCACTTAGTTTGTTGGATTGCTACGAGACGGAAACAAGTTCAAAGAGTTTGTCGAAGTGGGGAAAAAACTGTCTGGAGCTTCAGAGTTTTTTTGTGAAACGAACAATTAAGTACTCCCGACGAACTGCAGATGACGAAAGTGTCCAAGGTGTCACAACTGTGAAGAATTCAGAATATCCTCTTTCCTAGTGATGACTGATTTCTTTCTGCGAGACCTAGACAAAAGAATCAAAGCCTATACTCAAAGGTCGACGAGTTATTCTCGTTTTTTCGCCAAAATGATGTGGAAGCAGAAGTTTCTCTGGCTGGAGCAATTAATCTATATTCAAAAGATTTAGAGGGTCTAAGCACAGTCGATTGTGAATGGTTCCAGTAGAGATCACTGCTGAAGAACCTCAAGGTCACGTACTGCTCACCTTCCGAGATGCTGAAACTGATGCTGCAGAATGCTTTCAGTACATCGTTCCCAAACATCTACATTCTTTTTTGTCACTATTTGCCTCTCCTTGTGACGAACTGTACCGGCAAGCGCTCCTTCAGTCACCCCAAACGCATCAAATCTGCTCTAAAGTCAGCCCAGACTCAAAATAGATTAAACAACCTATCGCTGTTGAACATTGAAGGTGATTTGCTTCAGAAGTTGGACTTTTCGACAGTCATTGAGGCCTTTAGCTCTGCTAAATGTAAGGAAAAAATCCTTCTGACTTTCTGAAATGTATTTCTTACGAACACGAAATCACATCATAATCCAAATTTCAAATATGTAAAACGGTGACAATTTTGTGTCAGAAGTAGTTGCAACTTGCAGCTTGCAGTGTGTACCTATGGCCATGGCAATGCACACTGTAGTCTCTTTATAATAAATTCAGAACCGGTCTTTGTAATTATTGTTGTAAAATTTTAAGGTAAACAACTGAACATCGATTACTAGGAATTTCATAATTTGGACAGGGGTCCTCATTTTTCTGAGTGCACCAGGGCCTCCAAAGACTTAAACCGGCACTGATGATACGGTGTTTGATTTACGATGGACAGATCTTGGGTTTGATTACCGGTCGGGTCGCTATAATGTGGCTACTGCTTGGATGGGCGACTGTGAGCAGGTAAACCATCAAGGTACATAACCAGCACCAAGCTAAACTTAGCCTTTCATCCCTCCGGGGTAGGTAAATCGAGTACCGGGCCCGGGTGGCCGGTAGCACTGTGTGATCTCATATGACAGGTGACGCTCCGTAGCTCCGAGATGGGTTTGCGATGAAGAGCTATGCGGTTTAAACCTTAAACCGACGATGCACCCACGTATATATATACAGTGATGTCAGCGCCTATGCTGTCCATGGCCCACCCATGGCGTGGTGGCGAGGTTCTGTATTGCTCGATGGTCGACGGTCCACGGTCGTTAGTCGACACCGTCGCCGCCGGAAAACTATACTTCAGAACTGGACTGGACTGGAGTCGGATTATTTAACGACGCTATATAGTATCGAAGACTGTCAGCATAACTATACTTCAGTTCAGTGTTCGGTCTTTTTATCGGGCGGGCGCCGGTGGCGCTGAGACGTCGGCGGCCAATAATCTAACGCTGCCCAACGACCGAGAGCGTCGGCGCCCGCCTCAATGGGAAGGGTACTGGTCGGATAGCTTGGCTGGCTTCTGCTGTTCCTTGGGTGCGGACATCTTGGGTGGTAGAGGGCACCGACGGCAGACAGTAACATTGGACGTTAACGTTACTGTACCATTTTGCTGCGTGCAATTACTTATGACAAGTTGACTAAAATTTCAAAACTGTTTGATGTCAGTTGTGAAAACGGTTCTCGGTATTTTGATTATAGGCTACCTGTTCAGTCGACTCACACTTCCGCTAAAAACGGTTTCAAAGCAGTTACAAAAGTTAAGCCAATCAGGTACAGGAGTTGACAGCAACCTGCTCAATTACATGATAACGGATTCTGTAAGCTTAAGAAAATTAGACTATAGATCCACATGATATATTGGAAAACGTTTTGGCTACAGCGATTTTAACGTTGGTCTGTAAATGTTGAATATTCTCCTCAGCTGATATTTGTTTTCGATTAATGAGCACATTTATTCGTCAACAACAGACAAAGGCAGACGGACGGTATAACCTACAAATAAAAACACCATAGCCAGAAAGACCACAGTTGTCTCTACCATTAGGCCTACATGTACTACGAAAGACGCTCCACGCACGGAACCACCCAGGTGTGCGTAGGCTGGGTGTCGTAATGCCAGCCAGGACGTCGTATACATCGCCTCGACCAACTCGCCTGTCTCTGTGCGTCCTCGGCGGCGTCCGATCTTTTGAGAGCGCGCTGCGGCGGCACGCGCCGAGTCGACCGATTGCGTTCTACCGCCGTCCGTCCGTCAGTGCGTGCAAGCCGCCCGCCGGCGTACGTACGCGTTGGCCGGCCGAATCAATACGGCCTGCACGCCGACAAGCCTCGGTACTCAGTACGTACGCCGAGCCCCGCGCTCTCCCTCCCGACCACCTCGTCGCCACTGCTGTTTCCTCTACACGAGAACGAAAACGGCAGAACCAGATTTAGTTCCGAAGAAGTGTTACGGTGTGCGGCAAGAAGTTCCGCTAATTTTTTTTCAGGGCCATTTTCTAAGCTATGTGCTTGGAATTTTTACAAAAAAATTTAAATGTGCCAAGAAGCATTCGTATTGTAGGCCTATTTAGCTAATGCAAAGTTGCAGAAGTTTGTTGCGTGACCACCCATCAGCAGTGATTTCTGTACGTTCAAAATGTTTTTGCCTTGAGGACTAATATGGGATGCTGAAAACAACTGAGCGCCAGCTTATTGCCAAAAACATCAGTTACGTGAATTTCGTCATTAAGGACAAGATAATGTTTATACAAACACGGGAGTCTGTCCAGTGCATTTCGATAGTTTGCAGAATATGTCCGTATAAATATAATCAGTGAGCTGTTTATAGACTGGTAGAAAAAAAATCAAAAAGTTTAATTTTAAATTGTACAGCAGAAACGTTCCTGTCCTCCTTCGCTATTATTATAACTAAACTACAAATATTATCAGTCACGAGACCATTTAATTCGTCACCAGCGTTTTATAAATGGTACATCGTCACCACACATCTATCTTGCACCGTTATAAAAATATTGCGCCTCAAAGATAATTGGGTCACGACTTTGACTTTTTTAAGGTCACGTGACGTCATCGGTCACGTGACCATTCGACTCGCGGTGGTCGACTTCCTATGGATGGTCCATGGTGACCATTCGTCATTGCGTCCATCTTGCACCGCTATGGAGATATGGCGCTTCAAACGCTGGACGCACGGACGTGGACACAGAAAGAAAGATAGAAAAAAAGAAAGAGAAAGAGGAAGGGGGAGGAGAAGGAATAGGAAGGGGAGAGTGGAGGGGAAAAGGAAGGGAATGGGGAATGAGAAGGGGGAAAGGTAAAAAGAAGGGGAATTAAAAGGGAAAGGGGAAGGAAAGGAAAGAGAAAGGGCAAAGGGCAAGGAAAAGGGGAAGAGGAAGGAAAAGGGGATGGGATAGGGGAAGGAAAAGTGGAAGGGAAAGGGAATGGGGAAAGGGAAAGGAAAGGGAAGGGGGAAGGAAAGGTAAAGGTAAAGGTAAAGAGAATCGAAAAGAAAAGGGAAAGGGAAAGGGGAAGGAAAAGGGGGAGGGGAAAAAGGCAAGGGAAAGGAAAAGGGTAAGAGGAAGGAGAAGGAAAAGGGGAAGGGGAAAGAAAAGGAAGGGAAAGACTGAAGGAAGATAGCTTAAGAAAAGTTGGACGCACAGACGGACGGACGCACGGACACTCTGGTGATTTTATACTCTGTCCAATGCTATGCACTGCATTGGACAGACAAAAAATGTGATAATTTGTACATGCACAACCTAATGTGATAAAAATCGTTTTTCTCTAGAGCACATTTTGACCTTGTAGTTAATAGTTAGCATTAAGTTTTGATTGAATTGAACCAAACTAAACTAAGACTGATATTCAGATGATAATATTCCCAACTGTAAAAGCACATAAAAGTGAAAAAAGTGAGCGTCTACATTAAGGCCTACTCGTTTGTAAGTTTGCTGTGGCTGCCTTCAACCGTTCCGTGTGACCCGTGCAAGATACTGCCAGAATATCCAACAGTTAAAGACCGAGAACAGCCCACCAGAACAAAAACCCATCAGAACGAATCGCGTCAGAACGAAAACATTTTCGTTATTTTCCCAATAGCACGAACTTCTGTCTCGTTTTGATGGACCTAAGTCACTATACCAGGTGGACAGCGACATCCAGATATTTTCAGAACCCTAGAAATCGTAAGCTAATTTTGCTAATCTTTAACCGAAAAAGATTTGTTTCTTCGAGCAAAAAAAATCTCGCAAAAACATATACTTGGAATAAAAGGGAAATATATGTTGGGACTGAAATATCACAGGTGTGCGCCGGCTTCAACGTCGAGTCGATTGAGTCTCGCGTTCGTCGGTCGGTGGGTAGTCGTCTTGCGGCGTTGGTAGCCTCAGACACTCGGCGCCACGCCACGGCACGCCGCGGCAAGCCAGGGTCCTTCAGTCGCTTCCAGACAATGACTCAAAGTCTGCCG
>Ga0209671_1002633_pt1 | contig 16632 bp, 7 predicted proteins | sample WorMetHERISLAND2_2_FD_187401 | JGI IMG/M metagenome (GOLD analysis project Ga0209671, IMG submission 187401) | Marine gutless worms symbiont microbial communities from Max Planck institute for Marine Microbiology, Germany - Olavius geniculatus... | ecosystem: Host-associated > Annelida >...
AACATAGAGACACGTCAAGTGCCAAAGTTTCGTCGGGCTACACCCCCTAACTCTGAAGTTATAAGCGCTAATTTATTACATTTTAAGCCAATTTTTGACTCCCCTTTGAAAAAAGTTGTAAGGGGGGCCGCCGTCCCCAGTGGGGGTGCGTTAGTAAGACTTGGTCATTCTCTAGCGCGTGTAAAAATTTGAGGGTGCAGCACCCCCTAGGAGCGGAAATATGTTCTTCCAAAAAATGCGCTTTAGGTGGGTACGAGTTCACATCGAGATCTCCAAGGTCACTGTAACAAACTTTACCGGACTTGTTTCGCCTAACGCAGGAGGAATCGCAGTAGACGGAATAAAAATCTGATTTTGAAAATCTTCATTTGTTTCGGAAATATTCGCCACCGAACTTCGAAGTCGTCCAAAATCGGGCTAAATTTTGCATGTTTTTGGCCCCTGAAATTTTTTTGGGGTGTGCCCCCAAAATTTTGGACCGGCATTATAAAATTGGGTTTAGTACTGACCATCGTGCAAAATTTCACGCCATTCGGCCCACGCATCTCGGAGATCTCGCGTTGCAAAAAAAATAAATAAAACATCTGGGCTAAAACTTAAGTCCGCTTCGCAAGCTATCGCTTCCGGGCGGACTACTTACTAAAAATGCAGCATACGTAGCATATCGGTACACGACTATCAGGGACAGTAGAAAATTACGGCAAAAATGGCAAAAAACGGCACACTTTTATGAAAATCGCCAAAATCGCGGTAAAGAAACGGCATCAAATAATGAGCTTGAAGACCATTAGACAGTCTATAAAACTCAACATCTAGCATTGACGACCATCACTACATGCAGCAGAAGGGTTTTCATTAGTGATAATTTTGTTGCTGCGGAACATTAAAATACATTTATTTATGATGACGTTATGCTATATGATCATATAAATTCTACAGCGGTATTTGAATACTGGTAGGCTAGGCCTAATACTGCTTGACGAATGCCTAGATCTATAGACAGTGTCAGACATCAGTGTAAACATTCTAAGGCAAGAAAGCATACTAAAAAGCCAAAGATATCTCTGACTCTCTGTGTAATAAAATACATCTATAGGCCTAATGATTTTATTTCATAATTGAACAAAGCATTAAACGTCTCGTCATCATGCTTATTGCATAAATAGTTTGGGCTTAAAGACAGATATTATGTATAAACCTCGATGTCGAATTACCGGTATTCAACGGGAGCGAATCGTCCAAGGTGAGGAGACGAATCAGCCAGGGGGTGAACGAGCCAGGTGGCGAGCAAGCCATGGGACAAATCAGCCAGGCACAGGGGCCGAAAGAGCCAGGGGGTAAACCGGCAAAGGGGCGAAAAACCAGACACCCTTTTTGATGAGAGTTGAACTTGAACTTGGGCAGATTCGTTCCTGGACACTTTTCTTTAGTGGAGAGTGCACTCTCATCTTGCCTAGTTATAAGTGTTTCCCACAGATGTAACATTGTTCATCTTTCTGTCATATTTGTTCCGAGTTATAATTCACTGCTTTTGGCTTGTGTCAGATGAATGCCTGTTTGGGCAATTTCTGTTCAGTGTCATTAGAATGTGGTATTTCAATCCATGGCGTATGATCACTAGGCGTCACCACTGAGATGTTTTCTGGCTAGAAACTGCAGTTTCTGAGCTTGAAGTCCTTTTTTCGGAATACATGCCAACTACAGTTTGTTAGAAGCTCTAGCCGGCAGTTCAAATGCATTGGGAGCAATGTGTCCCCCTTGGACACACCATGCAATGGTAACACGAAAGACTAAAAACTACTGAAAACAAGCAAGTTGTTTTTGGTTAGGGTTAGGATGAGGTTTTTAGTACTGAAAACTATAGAAAACGTTTTTGTTAGTTTTTGGTATTTAGTGCCACCTTTATGCCACTCCCCCTTTCGTACGTGTTGTGCCAATCCAGCCAATGACTGCCATATGCAATAAACCATATATCTACCCGGTATATTATCTCCCCTCAACGTGGGTTCAAAATTTTCCCATGTCAAATTTAGTTCAGTGTGGCATTCCCTTTCAGTGACATATAACGGCATCCATACTGATGAAAATTTGCCTTTGAAGCTCCAGAGGCATCGAATGGAGTAAAGAATGGGAGAGATTATTTTCCTCCCCAACAGATGAAGAAGTCTGGGGGGCGACTAGTAAGTTTCTCCACTCAAAATATTCTAATGTTTGCAAATTTGTAGGTTTAAAATGTTTCAAGTACTTAGCCATTATAAAATATTCCATTATTAGTGGAAGAAGAAGACAAAAAATAGATTAATCTTGGTGTAGGTTTTTTGAGTAGCTTTTTAGCAGGTTTTTAGGTGGGTTTATCTTCAAAAAACCAGCGTGGTTTTTTCGGGCATCTGCCTTGGTGTTTCAGTGCTTGTAGTAGTATTACTAATTATTGTAGTAATTGTAGTAGTAGTAGTTGTTGTTGTTGTAGCTGTTGCAGCATGTGAGGGTGGTGTCAGTGTCCATGTCAGATATGATGTCAGCAAGAGTTTTATCAGACCATTGGCAGTCGACAGACAACACAGACAACTAACACAAATACTACTACAGCTACTACTATGACTACTACATTACGTGTGAGCGACATTCAGAGCTGGCTAAGCTGTGCCCTGTGTGGAGGATACCTCATTGATGCTACCACCATCAACAGATGTCTGCATACTTGTGAGTACTAGTAGTAGTTGTAGTTGTTGTTGTTGTTGTAGTATGCTAGTAGTAGTAGTGGTAGCAGTGGCAGTAGCAGTGGTGGTGTTGTAGTAGTAGTAGTAGTAGTAGGAGCAGCAGCAGCAGTTAAAGGTGTGTAGTTTTTCTTGGGAAACCCATCTCAGATCTATGGAGCATCACCTGCCATATGGGATCACACATATGGGATGCCACCTAACACAGGTGAACGTGCACTGCCTTAACCTTAGCTGGGCAGGCTGTTACTTAGTTTACCTACTCCTGAGGGATGGAAGGCTTAGTTGATTTTGCTGCTGGTTATATACCGAGATGATTTATCGGTCACAGACAGTCAGCCATCCACATAGTAACCACTTGATAGTGAGTGATCTGACCAGGAGTTGAACCCACAATCTTGTGATCATAAGTCTGAATCCACATCACCTAGTAGTGGTATTGGTCGGTGTTGTAGTTGTAGTACTTGTTTTGTAGTTCTAGTAGTAGTTGTATTGTTTGTAGTTGTTGTAGTCATGTAGTAGTAGTAGCAGCAGCAGCAGCAGCAAAATAATTAGTAGTAGTTGTTGTTGTAGTTTGTCGGGCATGTATAATATCTCATCTACAAGCTCACTGTGCTTGTCCACTTTGCAATCTTGCACTCAATGACCTCCAACCTCACTTTCATCTCAGGTATGCTTTTATTAATTATATTTATTATTGGGCCGTCCTTCCTAGAAGGAGGCCCCATCATGTATCGATCCTGTCCGTCCGTCTGTCCCGTGCCGCCACCTAGAGGGAAAACAAAAAGGCCTACGAATACCAAACTTGGTAGAAAGGGTCCCAGGGCCCCGAGCACCCTGTGGATTAATTTCGAGGTCAAAGGGTCAAAGGTCAAGGTCACAGGACACAGTAGTTGTGTCAACGTAAGCCTAATTATCAGAATTTCTAGACGGTGATTGGTTGATTCGCGTATGTAATATGGCCTGTTTATGAATACGGCCTGTTACATACGCACATACTCAACTGCAAGGACGGCCCCATAGCGGGCAGCCCCTCAACGGCTGCACACTTTTGTTTAATTATGTTTACAATTGTGCAATGCACACGTGGTGCAAAGGTGAATGAATATCCACATTTTAGAAGACATTAGACAAATATATACAGAAATTGATAGGTTTTGTCAGTGGCATTGCCAGAAATGTGAATTGGGAGGGAGCTCCTCTTTCATCGAACTTTCTTTTCCTTTTTCCTTTCATCCCATTTTCTCGTTTTTTTCCTCTCCTTCTCATCCCTTCTCTTTCTTTTTTCTCTCTTTTCCTCTTTTTTCTTTCCCTTAGAAGTAAGACCAGTAATTTATGTCATGTAGGACATGTCATCAAGATTTGTACTTGCATGGTGACAGTTTAACAGTCTCCACTTTTGAGCTTTGACTACACAGTTACTGTAGGCTACTGCATGATTGTCATCACTTTTTCCATTTTGCTTTACAAAACTTCACAACCAGTAGTAGAATTCTGCAGTTGTCATGGTCTTTCTTGACCTGCAAAAACTCTTCAAAATTAATAGATTACTGCTGATAATTTTCAGATGTAAATGGATTTTACAAATTGTATTTTTTTTAGATTTTTAGTTGATTAACCAGTTTGAGTAAGTCCATGTTTTTCGACCTTTTTGCTGCAGCGGAACCCTACATAAGTGTGACAATAACTCACGGAACCCCATGCATTGATCCATGAGTCCAACGGCATAGGCGAAGTGGAATTGTCATGGTGTGTAGGGAGAGTGGAGTCAAGAGGTGGAGAACCTGTGGGAGTCTGGGACAAAACCCTCAAACACTGACGACAAAGCAGCAGGCAAAGGACATGTTTAATTTGACCCTGTTAGATAGGTTTAATATTATTTAGCATTTTTTACCCATAACCAAACAGGTTACTTTACCTTAAACATCTTACAAGGCAGTCACCAATAGCTGAAAAATTATCATTGGATCTTTTAGGTTTTTACGCCCACGGACACCACAAGGGGTCTGGACACCCCAGCCAGTTGCGCCGATTTGCGAAGCTTTTTACATTTTTCAAGCATAATGTTTAAAAAATGGAAGTCCTTCGGTAAATAAACACACAATTTCATAACACTGACACTAATAAGTTAGTGCTCGGTGTTCAATGCAAATGCAGAAGTAGACGGCTAGAAGCGCTAATTTTCGAACTAAGCATTTGGTGCGTAGTACTTCTATGGCTTGGTGTGACGTAATTTTTTCACACTTACCAGATGCGGAACCCTTGGCAGATGCTCGCAAACCCCTGTTGAAAATCACTGGAGTAATTAAACACAGTTTGTTGTGTTAGTGTTATGTTAAGTTATGTTGTGGTCATTTGTAGGCGAGACAAAACTCTACAGAGACTGGTCTATAAGATGGTTCCTGGACTCTACCGCAGTAAGTCCGCATGTTACTTCTGCATGCCGGATTTTGCCAGGGTTTTTAAAAGCTATTTTTTAGAGATAGCCAAACCTGACGGTTTTTTACTAGGTTTTTGGGTTTCGGATTTTTTTTGGCATTTTTTGGGGGGTTTTTAAGGTTTGTAGAAAGGATTCCTAAAGGTTTTCACTTGGTTGCAAATTTGTAGGTTTAAATGTTGGAAAATTTTGCCATAATAAGATATTTCATTGTTAATGGGACAAGAAGCTATAATTGGGTTAAATTGGGGTTGGTTCTTAATTCCACAGTGGCCCCTACAGGATTGGATATTTTGAATATCTCCATAAACTGTGTAATTTTACTTGGCCTGCATTTGGTTGTCTTGGCCTTGTTAAAACTCAAAAGTGCACAAAAGTAAACACAATTGGCCACAAGAATTAATTGTCAAAATTAAGAAATTGATTTGAAATAGTTTTTGGAGATTAATCGGTTGGTACTAGCACGGTAAAAATTGAAGTGTACGAGGGTCATCCCAAAAGTTTCCGACCTCATGTATGTTTCAGTGATGTACAGATTGTGGAAAATATTATTGTCTTAATAGGTCGAGGTTGGAAACTTTTGGGATGACCCTTGTATGTTGTCTTTGTGAATCAGCATGTTGGTACTTGTTGTACATAACTTTTCGCTTGGCTTTGGTCTTGGCCTAGACCTGAAGAAATTGGTCTCACTTTTGGCCTCAGAGTCTCATAGCCCTGGCCTTGGTCTCAGGATTTTAGCCTCATTTAACATCTCTATTTAGACATAATTTTAATATCTACAGTAATTAATAGTTCTGATATATCTCTACGCACTGAATCAGCGACTCTGTGCTTTTCGTTGCAGATGAACTTCAGCGAAGGCGAGAGTTTGAAAGCAGCCATGGTCTGTTTAGTAGTTTTTTCTGGTTGTTTTTTTATTATTTTGATAAATTATTTAGTGTTGATTTATTACATGTTTTGTTGCGGGTGAATGTTTGCTGTTCTCCATCTTGATGGCAGTATTGTTTTCAGCTTTCCATGATAAGTTAGAGATTACAATCCCGGGATCCTAGAACCCCACTGAATTTCAAGGTCATAGGTCACAGGTCAAGGTCATGTGGGTTTATTTTCAGATTTTCCACCATTGTGAGATAGTGCAGCAAACCACTTTATACCTCTTTACGAGAAACCCACCTCAGTGCTACACGACCTTTAACCTTTTTATTTGCTGACATAACAGTGTTTAGTTAGTTTGTAATTCAGGGCAAAATGATTTGGGAATTTTCACTGTTGTGCTGGTTGCTTAGCAACTCGGGTCATTGTTCGTCATCACCGGAGAGTGAAAAGAAAATTCAAGGATTCAGCGATTTGCTGTGAAAACAACTTACTGTCTGTCTCACTGCATTATGGGTATGACAGTTTTGTTTATTTTAGCATGAATTAGTGGATAATGATCAGCATTATCGATAATGATCACACGCTGAACGGTAGTTCAAGCCCTGTGTTAACGGTTACTTGTCTTTCCTATGGGAAAGCCGAAAATTAGACCCCCACAAAATCAAAATTCCTGATCCGATTGAGATAAAATTTGGCAGGGTTGATTATGTCAGCTAGATGACCCCTCATGCAAAATTTTATATAAATCTGTCCAAGGGGGGTTTCTTGAGTGACAGGTGAAATATACGCAAACATTTTATAGCCGTATATTTTTTCGCTGACTCACCTACAGGTCATATCCTTCAGTGGATTTTTGCACGCGATGGCTCAAACTTTGCAGTATCAGGTGCCTTTTTGGGGTTATAAAATTAAAATTTAATATTTAGTTTATTTATTAGAAAAATTCCAAAAGAATTATAATGGTGCCAGGTGGCTATGGGGAAAATTAAACAATTTTTTAAATGGTCATAACTCCGGATGTGTATAAGATAGAGTCGTAATTTTTGGTACTAGGGTATGGTTTTTGGGGACGGCCAATCTAATGTTGTCATTTAAATTTACCCCAGGTTCTCCCTGGTTGCCATGGCAAAGAAATTTGGGACAAAATGGGCTATAACTCGATATATGTACGAGATATCTCTGAGATCCTTGCATCTGAAAGGGGGTTTTGGGAGTTGGGAAAATAAATGATTCTAGTCAGTCTACCACGGCTGACCCTCATTGCCATGGTAACGAAATTTGTGGAATTTGGCCAAAAATTGGCTAGAACTCGGTTTGCATAAGCCGAAGTACAAGCTGAGCTTAGACTTTAGTGTTGAGTTTTGACTTTACTTTAGACGTGTGTCGTTGGCCATTTTACACAACGGTCAAATAACTGCAATAGTACGATTGGTTAAATTAGCGTTCTAGATGTATTTTCCGGGCCTTTATTAAGCGGGTGATGTGTGCAAAATTATATGGCCATTTTGTGGATATGACGAAAATTTTTTCTAATATTGTCAGCAATGCAGGCCAGCGGTGACGTCATGCATGTCCTTTGCTTTGTTCAGTCACGCCAATAGGTAGTAAGTAACAGAATGCCTATTAGTTATAAGCGGCTTGGCTACTGTAAAAGGTCTTTGTATCTTTGTAATTGATCACAATTGATCACCAGTATGAAAACAGTATTTTAGTAATAAAACAGCAAATCTAAATGTACCAAACATCACTTTATACACTTGTTAGGTACACTCATTGTCCACCTCATGTGATTTATGTCAACACACTACCATGTAAAAGGCAGATGCTTCAAATTGTTACATTATGTGATGATTGTCAGTATCAGATTGCTTACCTTTTTATTATCAATCTGACAGAGAGTGCCATGTGATTTAATAATTTTGTGGTATTAAATATTTTATGTTGAAAATAGCAGACAACAAAATAGCTGACTGATGAGCTCAAAACGCATTTAATCCATGAATGAGTGCTGTGGAGTTTGACCAGTTGATCGTTAATACTGCTATCAGTAGTTTGTTGAAGTAGCTGTAGCAGTAGTTGTTGTTGTTTTCAGTGTGGAAGGCTTTAGAATCAAGTCAGCTGTCGACGTCGTTGCCACGGTGCGTTTCTGTTTGGCATTTTTCACTGCTCGGATAGTCGCGAAAAACTAGTAATTTGTGTTTTTTGAAAAGAAGTCATTTTAGATTGTAGCCCATTGCGTTTTGATGTATTTGCTAAGTTTAAGCATGTGTGTGAAGGTTGATAAATTTGCTTTTATTCTATTTTGAATTTCATTGGCTAGTTTATTTTATTCTATGTGCATGTATATCTTTATTGACTTGAACATTTATCTGTCAGTCTATCTGTATGTCTGCCTGCCTGTCTATTTGTCTGTCATTTCATTTGTACTACCTGAGTGGTGAATAAACGCATATATAAGACCAGGAAAGTTGATTCTGTTACTTACTGTGTCGATAAGGCAGCAATTTTGACAGTATAAAATGTGCAAAATAAGTAAAATACAGTGTTCGGTACTACACAGTATAAAATTTAAATGCTACTACATAGAATGTTTTTTTTGTATGGATGAGATAAGTTTCTAAACTTTTTTGTTCATGTGTCATCTCTCTGTTGTTTGTGATATATGATATTTGCTAAACAATACGTCGTAGTGGGTCGGCAATGCTACCGTTGGATAGGGTGCTGGTGACTTCCTATATGATGTCAGTAGTAACCATGTCTCTATCTGCTGCGGTTTGGCCGCAATTTCTGACCCAAAGTTGCCACTAACAAAGTGGCAACGTTATTTTGTCAAGCTGATAATGGTCTCAGTTCAACCGTGGTAATACAGCTAGTACAGTCTTGATATTAAATAAGTAAGTAACATATTAAATGTATGTTTGCTTCGTGCTGCTCACGGCACTCTTCCAGTAGTAGTTGTTGTTGCGCGATTTTAAGCTCACAGTGCTCATGTTTTGAAGCCTTTATGGAACTGCTCCGCCATATTCAATGAACAGTTGTACGCTAACGGCAGATGGCACTGGCTGCCAACGTCTGCATTCTGCCACTCAGCGGAAGTTGGTCGTACCGCGCTATCAACTGAACAGTTTTGGTCGTCAGCGCTTTTCTGTGGCGGGCCCATCGACTTGGAATTTGCTGCCCGACAGTCTTCGTGACCCAGAACTGAGTCTTGACACTTTCAAACGTCAGCTGAAGACACTTTTTCGCGAAATATTGACAACAAAATGTATTCAGTGCATCAGAGATTTTTTTGAGTATGCGCTATATAAATTTACACTTTACTTTAGTTTACTGTTGTTGTTGTTGTTGTTGTAGGATGATGGTTGTGGTAGTGGTTTGACGCTGTACTTGTGTTGTGAAGCTCAAGTTTCGGTTCGTCGCATTAAGAAATTGCTCTGCACCAAGCTTGATATCTCACCTCCACTCTCGGTCTGGCTGTCTTTGTCTCAGCATGTTTCAAAAAGCGTGTGCCACTTTTATTGTTTGAATAAGTCGGTAAAACTTTAAAAAAAGGTAAAGCATGCCATGCCCTTCTGAGGCATAAGCGGGCTGTTTATCTCCCTTTCTGTAGCCGTTGAGCCGGTAGGTATGTAGACCGCTGAGTCCATGATGCATGGCCAGTGCGACGCCAGACCTACGGTTACCTTCCCAGCCACAAGGCATCACTGCCGTAACCGGTACCAAATTATACTGCTTGGTGAACAGCTTGAGGCACGTGTGTAAACAACTTGCCCAAGGTCGTTCGTTACCTGGCAGTGTCCCAGCCCGAGTCGATCCAGGGTCCTTTTGGTCACCAGTCTGGCCCATTACCGGCACACTACCAAACTACGCAGCGAGATGTTGGCCAATTTTAATAATTTATGGCATGCAATATCATGAAGAAACTTGATATAAATGACCGTAGTTTAGCTCACCTCAGCTTAATACTGTCGCTTCACTACTTTGAAATGCAGAAGTTGTAGTTTGGCTGCTTTCAACAGTGATTTCATATTCGTTATTATGGGTAGTATTAGTGTCAGATGGGCAAAAATATAGTCATTGTGTTATAGGTTGATTTACCAAGATAAGAAGTTTTCTGCAGATTTTTTTCTTAAGCAGTTTTGAAACTGGGTGCTTACGTCTGATTGGTTGAACTATTTTACGATAATAAGAAAAGAAGAACTTTTTTGGAAACGCGAAGAAAGCCATCGAGATTGTCCGTGATTGCCAAAAAACTTTTTTGCAATTTTTAAGTCATCTGACATGAACATGTTCGAAAAATGTCTTCGGAAAGTTTTGAGTATGTGGCCCCTGGCTTGCACGTGGTACCTGCAACCCTTTTCTTGAGTTTTAGGCTGGTTCTCTGTGACTAGTGATTAAGTTGTAAGCTGGTTCTCTGCGTGTAGGTGGAGGTATTTGATGGCAGTGGTGAGCGGCTGGCAGATCATTACAAGCTAATGGACGTCTTCTACATTTCACTGCACAACTACTCACAACCCCGCGTGAGTTTATAAAATTTAATTTTAATTTAATTTAGTTTAATTTTATGCACTATTTATTAGTGGTGGTTTGGTTTAGTCGCTAACATCGTTGGTCACATCAGGGCAGTGAATCAATGCCTCCCCTAGTTAGTATTTGTATTTAATCCCCCATGCCGGCTTCGTGTTGTGATTAAATCGTTGATCTTGATAAATGAAGTTATTTGACGCCGAGCTTGGTTAGTACTTAGATGGGTGACCTTCGACAGACAGTTAGACCATCTCAGTGTGTAACCGGCCAGCCAAGTTAACTCAGCCTGGCCATCCATCCATGGGTAGGTGCAATGAGTACCAGTGAAAGCTGGCATGTAAACAGATACACCACACGATTCATTAGCTCTGTATCCTTAAACACGTCATTGGTCTCCTTGCAGTGTAAACTGGTGTCTGGCTGAGGGCTGAGGAAATGGAGATAGTGCCCTATTTATTATTTATTTATTATTTATAGGCCTTATTTTTTGTTGCACTTAGCCTGATGAAATGTTGCGTGAACATGTAGCTCAACAACCACAAGAACCCTACTGAGTTTCAAGGTCAAAGGTCAAGGTCGGAAGGGTTTTTAGTGCTTTTGTTTGCATAATATTGTGGGCAATACTCAACCTTGAGCAAGGCTTGACAGGTACTGACTGCATTTATGAATATTTGCACATTTTTTGTGAATGGTGACCAGACAACTTCGGTTAGCGGCATGGTTACTATTGACAGCTTATAGGAACTTATCAGTGCTTTATCTGACAGTACCATCACCAACCCCCTGTAGACAACTGTTATCCCATATAGGGTTCACAACCCCCCCTTCTACAAAAATTACTTGGTTTTCTTTTTCTGTTGTTGTTGAAGTTTGAAGCTAGTTCAGTGTGGATTTCTGCATAATATGCTGGCATTGAGCTTTAATTTAAAAGGTTAGAAAGGGTCGTGTCTAGCTGTAGGAAACCCCACTTAAAGCTACGGAGTGTCAACTGCCATATGGGATCACACCTGCCAGTGCCACCGCCCACCAGACCTTGATGTGTCCTGTCTTAACCCAAGTGGCACAGGCTGGTACTCGATTTACCTACCCCAGAGGGATGGACAGCTGAGGTGACCTTGGTGTTGGTTATATACCTAGATGGTTTACCTGTCCACAGACAGTTACCCATCCACTTGATAATGATCTGACCAGGAGTTGAACCCACGACTTTGCAATCACAAGTTTGACATTCTACTGTCACACTGCCAAACCACTTTGTTTGTTGTTTATAGGTCAGTTGAATGTAGGTCGGTGGTGAGAATTGGGTCATGTTTTCGGTATGTAGGTTGGGTCGATATCTCTTCGCTATGTTGTTGTGAATTGGTTCCCTGCCAGTCAACAGCTGACCACATATTTGTCCACTAGTCCTAGCAATCAAACGTCCACTGCCATTGGCCAGACTGAACATAGAGGGCAGGCCCAGCCTCCGCATCGACCAATCACAGATGGTCTTCACAATGTTCCCATGACAACTGTACCGCCGTCCATGCAACAGCACTGTGTCATTCCAGCACGGCACAGTGCTGCCTCAGCACCAGTCGCCCAGTCTTGGCACAGTGGATCGGCACAGCAGCACAGTGCTGTAGCGTTTGACTCGCTTCAACAATGGCACAGCGTCGTTACCAGCAACTGCAGCAGTCTCGCCGTTACTATTACAACGACTACTACAGCTGTCACTAGTACTACAACACGTGGCGTGCCTTCAGTGTGTACTGCTACAATGACTACTACAACTGCTACAGCTATTACACATAGTAGTAAGGTCGATAAACTGCTGTGTCCTGATGCTATGCTTTGGCAGCCCACACTAGTGACTACTACAGCTGCTACAGCTGCTGATTATGCTGATGATATGTCGGCAGCTAAGCTAGTGTTGCTACCCCCACCCTCATCCTATTTTCATCTAGTCCCTCTCATTTCCCCACCGCCGGGGCCGGATGTGCACTCAGAACCCCTTGCTGCAATGTACGTTGACATGGCAACCATCGGCATGGCAACACTGGACACTGGCGTTGTCATGGAAACATTAGCACTGCCAATGTTGGGTGGTGGGCAATGGAACCTGATGTCTGTTGATGATGAGGATGATGCCAGCATGGCTGCTGCTGACTGGTCTATCTACAGCTGCCTGCCGGACCACCCAAGTAGCGATGGTATGGACAATCTGATTAGCTGTCGGACTGGCCCAGTCATGCAGCAGGCCAGCAGTGCTTATTTGATAGATCATGGGGATATATCTGCTGATAATGCCCAGTCTAAACCAGCAGCTGCTAATCAGTTTGGGTCATCTCTGCCTAGTTTGCATAACAATGCTGGCATCGGTTGCCATGCTGATGGTTGCTATGGCTGTGGTACTTCTGTTGGTAGTAGCACCCTCAGAGTTTTTCCTAATCCTGATCCAGATTCCGTGGATAATCTGGGTAATCTGTCGCCCCCGGAAAGCAACCTGGGTGGACTTTTGCCAGCTGCTACAAACACTACTACTACTACAACAACTACTACTATGGACATGTTGTCTGTATCATCTCGGCCCGATGTGGTATCATCTAACATACCTCGGAGTCACACCCCTGCCAATACTACTACTATCACACCCTGTTGTAGTAGTAATAGTAGTAGTACTGTCTGTACCGGTGCTGCTGTAACGTGCACTGGTGGTTGTAGTGGTAGTGTTGTGAGTAGTGTTGCAATTAGTAGTTGTTTGTAGTTGTTGTAGAAGTAGTCGTTGTAGCAGTGGTTCATGGATATTGCTGAAGTTTGTAATGATGTGACTGAGTTAGATATTGATAATTATTATGATCATAACGATCATGGTGTCAAGAGTAAGAGGGGGTGCCAGGGTGAGACACCCTGGCAGATATCCAGAAAACCCTAGGCTTTTTTTGGCTAAACCCACCTAAAAACTGCTAAAATCCGCCCCAAAAAACACCCCAAACTTTGGCCAATTTTAGTTTCCCGTTCCACTAATAAAGAAATATTTTATTATGGCTAAGTTTTTGAAACAGTTAAACCTAAGAATTTGTGGACTACAAAAAACAGTTTAACCTAAAACACCAAAAATCCCAAAACCCAGAAAAACCAGCCAAATGGGCTGGTACTCGATTTACCTACCCTGCAGGGATGGAAGGCTCAGTTGATGAACTTGACCTTGCTGTTGGTTATATACGGAGATGGTTGACCATCATTATTCTTTTTGCGGATTCCGGGGTTGTCTATCATTAATTGATAGCAGCTGCGTTAAGATCTTTGTGTTTGACAGGTGGCAGCACCATTCCCAACACAAGTTTGCTGTCTTTAGTTTGACTCGTGTCATGTTTGTTTCAAGTATATGTTGCAGCTACGTTACAAGTTGTTGTTGCAAGTAGTTGTTGCACCGTGTTGTTGCAGCTGTTTGTTGCAGTGTTGTTACTCAAGTCTTGGTCTAGTTCTTAAGCCGCCAAAAGAATGGGGGAATTGTGCATTTGTTAAGAAATTTAGCTTTAAATCTAAACTCTTAAGCTGCCTAAAGACTGAGAACTTTTGCATTTGTTAAGAATTTTAGCTTTAAGCCTGAACTCTGAAGCACTAGCCTGTATATTTCTGTAGTGATGCCTTGTTTATGTTTATTGTGTTGCGTGATGCGAGTTTCATTAGTGTGAATTGGACTTTACTGATGTAGTTTATTCACAGTGTGAATCGGACCTTAGCATGTTGTAGCGACTGATTATTGTTGTTGTTTGTGTGGTAACAGCTTAAAGGCAGCGTTTGTTCTAGTTATATAATAATCATAACGTAGAGTGCTACTTTTGAAAGACTATGTATGATAACTGTATTTGCATTATACACTGTGGTCCATAAAAAACACGTCACTTACATTTTTGATGTAAGGTTTGTGAAATGTTAACTAATTTTAAGATATTTAACTTTCAAATTCTGAGCTGAGCTGCAACAAGTAAAATCTATGATGACCACCGTGTTGCAAATCTGTAGCCACACTACCTCGTGAAATCTGAAGGACTAGATGTGTACAGCATACACTGAAGCTAAAGTGGCATATTTTTATGGACCACCATGTAGCAAAGAGTCTTTTACATTGGCATTAGTAGTGTTATAACAAAATGTTTTATCAGCAACTTCACTGGCTATTATTTTTATGCCTCCGCCAACGTTGTGGCCAGGGGCATTATGTTTCCAGTGTTCGTGTGTCTGTCCATGCATGTGCGAGTCCCATTATCTTGGGCATTTGTTGATGGAATTTGACCAAACTTTCACCACTAACAGACTTTGGGGCAAGGATGAACACTTCAAATTTTGAGGTCAAAAGGTCAAGGCTCAAGTCACGGTGTGGTCAAATATGCCCCCAAAATGCACATATTAGCTTTGCAGTTGTCACATGTTGGCAGAGGCATAATAGTCATCCGAGTCGTAACCACCATCTGGTTCTTTATTATTGTTTGCTATGGAATACCAATTATTAATTTGTTATTCGGTAGCTTTCAGCGGGGGCACAGCAAAGTGGCCCAGCAGCGACGTGAGTTTAAAAAGTAGGGGGGCAGGAAGTTGCAATTTTCAGGATAATTTGTGAAAAAAATAAATCACAGATCACTGCAAACGGATGGTAAAACATTAGAGATGGCTCAACACATGTAATTGTTTGTTGGCGCACATGCACTTGTTTTTAGCCTACCGTCCCTAGGTAACGGTCGAGCTTGTGGTACGCTTGACGTCTGTCTGTCTGTCACGGATGTATCGTGGTGCGATGTGGTATACAATACATGTGCTGTGAACGTGGTGTATAAACGGTGTGAGGCAGGGCCTAGGTAGCCTATAGGGCCTAGGTCGCTAACTTGCTATTGATCACTAACAGGAAGACGCATATTGATTTTCAAATGACATCAAAATCGTTGACTTTGGATGACCTTAAAGGGTCAAAGCACTATGGTATGCCAATCGTGCGGTATTGTGGCTAAACAGTAAGTCGTTGGGAGATAGGGCGCTGGCGACTTCCAGGTTCCTACAGGTTGTCAATAGTAACCATGTCTCCATCTGCAGCGGTTTGGCCACAGTTTTCACTGTATCTCGGAAACGGTTAGAGATAGGACCAAAGTGGCTATCAATCACTAACAGGAAGTGGCATACGCCCTTTCAGATGAGATGGAAATCATTGACCTTGGATGACCATGAAAGACAGTACGCACTACTGTGGCTAGACGGTGCAAGATACGGGCAAGGTTGCTATTGACCATTAATAGGAAATCATATATACCATTTCAGATGAGATGAAAATCAAGGTCAGTACTGTTGCAGTTTACTGACCTTCAAGGTCAGTACTGCAACAATGAATAGGCTGTAGCGCATCTTCCCTAGCGACAGCTGGGTTTTCTTTTTCTTACTGATATTCTGTTAATAGCAGTCAAAAATTGTCACATGTGACTGATAAATTCTCACAAAATGTGTAGACGTGGAAGGCGTTGAGACAAGAAACAAACTTTTAGATTAGACAATTTACTGTTTCAGCGAGCTTTTTATCTCTGAGTAGTTTTTACTTTTTGTACATTATCCTTAGGTTTTATTTTAGTTTTTCGGTGTGTTGTACACCACTGGTCACTTTTGTAAGTGGTTATTTTTTTGATTGATTGATTGATCGATTATGCTAAACAGTAACTCTGCAAACCGATTTAGTTCACAAGGGCAGAACAGGCAAGGCCACAGTCTGTTGCACGAAGCATACTTTCAAGCCAAATTGATGTAGCACTGTACATGTACTATACAAATAGTACATGGGTGGTTGGCGTGGTGTAGTGGTAACGCGTCTGATCCGATCAGCGAAGTTACTGTACGCCATGCCCGGTTAATACTGTGATGGATGACTGCCTGTGGGCAGGTAAACCATCTCGGGATGTAACCAACCGCCTAGGTCAACTCAGCCTTCCGTCCCTCCGGGGTAGGTAAATCGAGTACCGGCCTATCTGGCTGGGGTTAAGGCGGGGCGCGTTCACCTCTGTCGGGTGGCAGGTAACACTGTGTGATCCCATATGACAAGTGACGCTCCGTAGCTCT
>Ga0209671_1002636_pt1 | contig 16630 bp, 11 predicted proteins | sample WorMetHERISLAND2_2_FD_187401 | JGI IMG/M metagenome (GOLD analysis project Ga0209671, IMG submission 187401) | Marine gutless worms symbiont microbial communities from Max Planck institute for Marine Microbiology, Germany - Olavius geniculatus... | ecosystem: Host-associated > Annelida >...
TGTTATATCACCCATGATTTTGGGTAGTGAGGAGATTGCATGGCTTGACCATATTAAATATTTAGGCATTTATCTAGCATTTGGAAAAAAAACTATGAAATTTGATATCAATCCACTGAAAAGATCTTTCTATGCTGCTTGTAACTCTGTATTTTCGCATAGTGAGGGAATAAGTGAAATAGCATTATTGAACTTGCAGGAAGCTTATAGCCTGTCTGTATTAATGTATGCCTCTCCTGCTCTGTCATTGCACAGTAAACAAATCGCTGAGTTAAATGCTTGTTGGAATAGCGTTATTCGTAGAATTTTTGGGTATCAGCGATGGGAATCAGTCAAAGCTGTTATATATGGGCTTGGTAGGCTTAATGTTACTTATGAATTTCTTGTAAGAAAAGTAAAATTTTACAAGCGTCTATTTTTTAAATCTGGGTTTATGCATAATATTTTCTGGGCGGCTTTATTATCTGATAATAGCGGTGATTGTATGAGTGCTGTTTTTATCCCTCTTGATAAAGCTATTGAGAATGTCTATTTACGATTTCATAAGTATGTTTATGATTAATATTTAACGTTGTCTTACTGTCATATTGTACCATATTTGGTTATGCGTTGTGTATATATCTGTCCTACCTGTCTGTCTAGGCCTATCTTTGTCTGACATTTTGTCGAATTAAACTGGTCATTAAAGGTTGTAATTTGATGAATTTTATCAACTTATTAACTGTCGTGTACGATCGGTCTCACTGGTATCGATAGTGAACTAATGTTCACGATTACGACTAGAATTGTAAGTCAGCTGACGTAATACCCCGTTTACACGATAAAGCAAACATGAAGCAAGCATGAATCAAAGATAAAGCAAACGTACTCAAAATGCACGTGAACGACGTGTGCTCTGAGTTTGCTTGATGTTTGCTTTATCGTGTAAACACCCTATAAGCAAGTAATTCATTTACCGCGCCATCTGCAACGACAAACGCGCTCTGCATGCTGCTTGAGTTGGCGTTTAACTAGTAGTCTTTGACACACATAATTATGCCATTTTTCGGCGATTTAAAAATAATAATCGTAATAATATAAACAATAATAGTAACAGAAACAACAACAATTACTAGCAGTGGTGTGACGACGACCACGACGGTGACAAATAACATTATTATACTTAATTATCGGTACAAAACGCACACGAAAAACAGCAAAATTTCACAAGGAAAGAGAAATCGTGTTATGCGAGCGTTTATCTCAGTTTGCGATAATTGCAACAGACGCGTGAGATGTGCTGATGAAATAACAAACTTCGTTGATGGCACAAAATAATGACCAAGAATGTAAAAAGAACAAGAGTTTTTAAGTTGCACCCTGTTTCCAATAACCGAAAACGTATTTTCACGGAATAAGTGCATAAATCGTAACTAAATGAAACATAAACGTAACTCTGACCCCATATAAAGCTTAAGCATAACCCAAATAACAAGCTTCGTTCATCGGACACAACGGGACTATAGTTCGAATACTGCTGCAATGTATTTATGTAACACTTAACATTACTACAGTGTTATTTAAGCATTTCCCCTCTGAACTATGTTTTCGATAAACAGTTGGATTTGTGTGCCGATTTTTTGGAATAAAATATTAAACTCAGCCTTAACCCAAGCTGTGTTTATCGGACACAACCGACCACGTCATCGTGGTGGTCGCTATGTCGTAATCGAATCCAGATTCGTTGACGCGCAAACACAACAGCGACGAGAACAACATTGTCAGCAGCTGACGGACTGCAAGACCACATCAAGTCGGCGCTGCGATGCATAACGCGCCGCTGCAGACGGGATGGGCCGCCTATAGCTCGGGCGCAGAAAATCGACTGGTAATTGCATAGCGGCGACGCTGAAGTAGAGAATCTAATTTGACCGACGCCGCGACGCCCCAAAGTTGGCAAAAGTCCCCAAGCTCCTCTAAGCTTACTCCACTTCGATGTGTTGTGGATTTATCGTACAACATGTTGTACACCGTGTTGTATCATTGCATTTCATCGCACACTCCAAACTTGACTGTTATAACTCTATATGCTGCAATCTTCCAAAGTATCAGATTAATCGTCTAAAATAGATCCAGAACTCCCCTGACTGTGCTGACGTCAAAGCTCTTAGATTCACTCATGGGCTGCCATGCACTCCTATTCTCATATCCCTTCACTGACTTTTATAAATGAACCTTTTGAATATAAAATTTTTTCTCTCTCTTACCTAAATTTCTCTATACCACTCAACCTCTTTAGCTGTACGACTTAATCTCTCTCCAAGCTCCGCGTAATACACGATCTTATCTGTCGTTATTTTTGCTCGACCACCTACTTACTTTTCCTTAAACATTCACCACAAATCGAAGCAAGGAAAGTTTGGTCCGTATATACTCCAAAACAAAAGCCGTTTAGACGCCCGTTTATCGAAGACTGTCCAGCAGTAGCCTATACATCGTGCTATATTATGGAGTGTTTACACGATCCAGCAAACTTTCAGCAAACTTCCAGCAATTCACGTGTATTTTGAATACATGTGCTGGAAGTTTGCTGGACGTTTGCTGGATCGTGTAAACACCATATTTAGTGGGCAAAGGCGGTAAACTGTTGCTTGTTGTGGCCATGACGAACCCGTTATCACAGACTGAATACGTCAACGCTTGACTGGCTGACTTAGGATAGGACTTAAGAGTGGCCGGACACGGACAGAACATGTAATGTACACATTTTCGTAGAAACTACTGTACGCAGTGACAGAAACTGAACTGAACTAAATTGAAATACCAATTATTCAATTCAGTATCGTCTATAGGAGTGTACTAAGCGAACGAACTGAAAAAAGTGCATTTTATTTCTGTCGTTTTGTACACGTATTTATAGATGGTTACTTGCAGAAAAAATATTTTCAAAAATATTGTGCTTGATATGTTTTGTGTTTTAGAGCTAACTTACGTTGACATTTAACTACATCTACCATGCGAACATGTTTAAAGTATTTGGGCTGATATTTTACACATGGTTAACATAGGCCTAATAGTTTATCGTGTGTCATCAATCTGTCTGATTTGTGTGTTTTTTCTGTCTGTTCTGTCTTCTATAGTTGAGTTATAGAAGTATTCAGGCGGCTGTTTACTGTTCATGTCTTAATTTTAAACTATGTTGGCAAATAAACGTAAACCATATGTACTTGCTCACTTATTAACTTGCATGTAAAATGTTTCAGAAAACATTACCGGCGCGTGAAGCAGCGATTAGCCTTGGCGGTTGGCAATGGCACATCTGACTGGAACAGCGTAGGCTATTTCAAATAACGTCTGTTTTGATTGAATGATTTATTGATTAATTGGTTTGTTGATTGATCAGCTAATTGACTACTGATTCTCAAAGCAGCTTGTCGTGTGACAGTTTCAGACTAGATGCATTATGCGGCCATCCGCCTATCTAGCCAACACGCTGTAGATTGTACAACTCAAAAACAGATGAAAATTGGCTCACCGGTTACTCCTGGGGGAACGTTCACAGCGGTTTGGGGTTTCAATGTTTTGTCGTTTTAGAATTAAGAGTCACTATGAGACAAACAAACGGACAGACGGACGGACGGGCAAGACCGGTGATGAGGCCTATTACGACGGCCGCGTAATAAAATACGCTGAGAAGTGGAAGCAGCAATTTAACGGACGCACAGCAATTAATACCCACACACGGCGACAGTCATTCATCACGTAGCCCTAGTGACATTAATACTTACGTGCACGGACAGAGTAATCCTGCCGGATCCGTTCATAAACTGCTTGAGATATTTCACACACGAACACAGAGCACAGTAGGCCTACACGCTACGAAAACAGGACCTGATTGGCGGAGATAAATAGTGACATACATTTAATTAAAACATAGTAAAATATATTAAATATTATTATATTATTATATCATTATATTTTATAACTGAACAATATTTAAACAGCGTAGTCCTACTTATTTGAAAATAGTTGACACCGCATTGCATTTGTCAACCAATCATCAATCGATCATTTTGTTTCACAGACAATATTACAAACACTGAAAGTTGAAAATATAGTGCAGCCGCAACAAAACTGGACAAAGTGGCATAATATTATATCAGTGGCAGGCGTTTATTGTCAATGACATTCCAAAAAAAATCAAAAACAAAACTTTCTATACACGAGCATTTTTAATGTTGTTTTACCGTTTGCTAATAAATTTGCTCGTTACATTTCATTTTTAATGAGATAAATACTTATTATTTTATGTTTTTTCACTGTAAAAAATGTGTAATTAGGACGATTTGTTAGAAAGCGATAGACACGATATTTTGCCATTCTGTCCTCCATTGGTAGTACTCGGCGCGTACAGAGCAACTTAACTGAACTGAGCTGAAGTGAACTCGCACGGTTTAAGTTTTGACGAACTGATCAATGGACAAGAAGGGCGAGCTCACTGGTCATTGGTTGACATGTACGTGAGTGTAGAGCAATGCCATTAAACGGTACCTACTGTAATGCATTACTGCGTGCCCATTGGCCAGTTCGTCAAAAACTAATCCATGTCAGTTCAGTTCAGTTACGTCGCTCTGTACGCGCCTTTAATGCTGGCCAAGATAAAATCAACACAGACAGAAACAGTGAGTTAAATAACTGAGTGAGACAGAACACGCTGGTTTATCGAAGATTATAGACACACGACACACACAGTTTTTTTTGCGTCGCTCGACGACGCAGAACCACAGGAATACGTACTGGTGAGTAAGTAAGTAAGCAAGCAAAACTTGAAACTTTTACTGCATGAAATAACCGTAAACGCAAAATAACACAAAAAAATAAAACATAAAAATTACAAAACATTAAAAAGACTAGGGCCTAGACTATATTATTAGCAAAAGACGTTATATTTTTTTCAAAAACCTATAAACTCAGCTGGGAAGCTGGAACTGATGCCCACGAAAGGAGACGTTAGAGGACTTCTTAGAAACTACACGCATTGTTTTAAAAAGTTCCTGGACATTATCGAATTGTAATTACCAGATTTTAATAATTTTAGTACGAATATTCCTGACAAAAATGGCCATCAAAGGACCGTTCAAATTTCCACCGCACCCAACGTCTGCTTCTGCAATACCAGTCAGACAGAGTATACAATAGTTTAATACCCCGTTTACACGAGAAAGCATACATGAAGCACACATGAAGCGTACTTAAAGCTGGCTTGATAATGGTGTATATTGCAAACATTCACGACTCTACGTGTGCTTCGTGTGTGCTTCATGTATGCTTCCTCGTGTAAACGGGACATAACACAGACGAAGCAGTATAGACGGGAGTATTGTTTATGGCGTTACGCGTGTCTATAGACGCTGTAAAAATATATAGAAGTCTCGGCGTGTGATGTAAGCTGACTGTGACAGGCGAATGCATATAGATAGAGTCAGTACTGTGTCAGTCGGGCGTCGCAGGCACCGATACTGCAGTGCAGTGAATTTTCGAACGAAATGGCTGCTTCTGCGGCAGGTCGTGTGTTGAGTCGCCGCGGGACCATCAGTCTCGTTAGCTGGCCGGCGCCGGCGCACACAACTGCGCGCTCGCCGTCACGCGGAACCGCCACAGTTCCGTCCGCTTGCAGTCCGCCGTTCTCACTAGCCAGCCGCAGACGAGACCTCGCTGTCATATTGTGCAGATAGGCTACACTCGTGGCAGTTTGGCTTAGTTGATAACATCGTTGATAGCAACAAACAAGTTAATCAACGCCTGGCCCGGTTAGTGCGTGAATGGGTGACCGTCTGCAGACAAGTAAACTCTCTTGGTATGCAACCAGCCATCCAGGTTAGCTCAGCTTGGCCGTCCCGTAGTGGGTAGATGCAATTAGTACGAACGAAAGCTGGGACCTAAACAGGCACACCGCGTGATGCACTAGCCCCGTATCCGTGGTCTCGCAGTGTAAACTGGTGTCTGGCTGAGGGCTAAGGAAACGGAGATCAGCGCCGGCCTATGAACCTTGGAAAGCGGCTTTACGTTTTTACACGTGGCAGAATAGGTTAGCGATGCCGACTTTTGCCGAATTACTTTGGTTTCTGTTCTAGTTGTGGATCGCAGTCCGTGGTCCGCAGACCTCTGTTGCTGCTGCTGCTGCTGTAGTTCCCGGGAGAGGCTGATACGTCTTGCGTTCGTTCCGTTGGCTCATTCGTTCGTCACACGAATACACTGTACCTTCCAGTCTATCTATGTACGCGTGTCCCCGAAGCAAAGCTTAACTAAAGCTCTCTCTTCTTTTCGCTTTAACCCCCAAATGCATAGAAATAATAAACATGGCGGATAAAACTAAGAACCAGTGCTGTTACTACTGAAACAGTAAATAGTATTTAAATACTACTGAAATAGGTTGGAAGTACAAGTATTTAACCAACTAGGCCTATGTTAAATTTTCCGGCATTTAAATAATATTTTAAAATGGTGGAGAACTAGTCATCTTTTTTAAAGTTATGACAGTTAATCGCTTCTAGTATGGTATCACTGCTGTCAGTGAACACTTCACGTCAGATCAAGTTAAGTTAGTCTAATCAAAATTTTAGTAATGGTCATTGGCTAGTCAGTGACATGTTGATAATGTTAAAACTGATACTGATGTGACTACGTGATTTGCTCTGCCATTATACGATTTAAGTAAGAATTACTGCTATGATAAGAAAAAAAATCACAACCAAAAAACAAATAAACAAATTTTCAGTACACACAAGCGATGAAACCGTTACTGTGCAAAACCAACAACAACAGCAGAAGAAGAAAAAACAGACTACACTTTACACGCTTTGTCAAAGTATTGGGCTATTTTTGTTGGGAAAAAATGCTCTCAGTGATTGGTTCAAACATAAGCCGGCCATCCAGCCGTGTCGAGCGATCGATCATCAAGCACGCGACATTGCTTCGTGGTTACCACGAGCAGTGGCAGGCGTCATAGGCGGCGACACAGTTACAACAGGGAGGGGGAGGGGGCAATGCAATTCCCGCCACGTCCACTACAACATCGAAGCAGCAATCAATAGTATTTGCAACCCCAATTCGAGTCGAAAAATTAAAATAATATTCTGTTTTAAGTTGGTGTTTCAGGCCTATAACAACATTCACATAAATGTGTAAAATAATAACTTGAATTTTTGAATGCTCAAAATTCGCTAACGGCTGAGGCATCAGTGATGCTCCATGCAGCCGTTAGCGCGAACGCTAAGATGTCGACAATTGACTTTAATTGATGTCCACAATTGAATTGAATTGAATGACTGCAATCAGTCCCGCTTTGTGCCAAAAAATGGTGAACTTTTGTTTACTCACAACAAAGTTCTGTAATCTGATTTTGACCTACACTAAATTCACACCGCACGTGCTGCTTCAGGCCACGTGACGTGACAGCCACCAAAATTTTCTTCCAATCGGACATACGTCGCCGGGCGGCCTCACGTTGAGTTCTGTTCAAATTTTCTAGTTTTCTGATGACGAATAAAAATGTACGGAGTTAAAATTAGTGTGAAACTTGTGCGTATTTCGGACTCGGTGGAGACGACCGTTGTGCAAAAGTTCTTATATCAGACATGAGGTACGGGTTAAAATTTGTTATGCTGACTTGGTCTGAATTTCAACATTGGCTAACCGGACCTCAAAATTGACGCTTCTGATATTTCTGTTGCAATGTCGCATCATCTCGCACCTCGCTACAAACACACCGCGTGAACAGCATGGTCAACTTCCTCTTTCGACGTACTGCGTGCATGGGGTTCGGCGACTTAAATATTTTTAATTTTTTTACCACAAATTGTTGCCGTATAAGAATTTTGCCGCCGGCGCCAGATGGGGCGTCAATTTCGGGGGTCACGGGAGCTAATATTTAGACACGCCGTGACAACCGCGATAAATATCCGAACTCTTTCATGGAAAATCATGTCAGGAGTGGGAAAGCAAAAAGCCAAACATTTTGCCGCGTGCTTGCTAGCCCATCGTTCCGCCAAAAGCGTCCGTGAGCGCGTATTTGGTAGGCTGTCTGACAATTAGTGGCGTCGATTAATTTCGACACTTCTTATATTTTTAGGCTTGGAATGTGGCTAGCTATATAGCACAAAAGTTATTTTAAGACAGACTATGTAGGTTTCTGCTGTTTTTTTGCACGTTCGATTGTTTTTTCTCCGAATGTTTTGTGCTTTTTTGTTTCATGTTTCCTAAGGATTATAAGTATCATACGGGTATTATATGCATGCACGATTTAGAAATACCATACGCATCAAACATACGAATCGAACTATAAAAAGGGGTATCTCTCTTTTTATTCCCCACTCCACTCGACGCTTGCGGCGCCTCGTTCTCTTCGCCTCAACCGACGTCCCCCAATATTGACGACGGATCGACGACGCCGATTATGACGCGTGCAGCTCGCGTCGATTATGCACGACGACCGAGCAGACAGAACACGAGGTTTTTTTTGTCACTTTTCCAAACCAGAATGCATTAGAGATCTCAAACATCAGCGTTGCCACCTGGTGAAAAATGCGATGCATTTAATACGAACTTCAAATATGTGTTTATTGGGCCTAAATTGCGCAATAAGCTGCGAAAAGCCTTATTCACTTATTCGACGCTAAAAATGAAATTTCTAAGATAAAGCATATTTGCCCTAATACATGTCGGTAGTAAAAATATCGGTGCATGATACACGAGTAGCAATAAACTGAAGAGTTTTGTAGCACAGTCTCACACGCGTTCTCTCTGTCTGAAAACGTTCATTCCCAACTATTACGACGATACAGTCATGTGGAGGGTCCAAAGGGTTAACTAGAGGAGTGATTCTTTTGTATCAGCATGGCAGCATGCCGGATTAAGCCGCGCTGTCCCACACGTATTCTGCAGTTAATTCCCGTCCTAATCATTGCGCTATATCTTTGTTCGCTCCCAACTGAGCTGCGTCTGTGTACAGCAAACTCAGAGAGTCCTATACATTATTCACTCGTCAACTCTTCAGCCTGTTTCTTTGATATTTTTAGTCGTGAACAACGGCTTAACGACTAATGAAACGAAGAAAAACAGTATCGAAAAAATAGAATAATAGAATAACAGAATCGAAAAAGTCCACAAAACAACAGCTATGCCTATACATTGTCTCAAATGTCAAAACGGTTGACAACAACAGCATTTACAAAATTTGAGTATATACATTTACTGTTTGGCACACAATAATAAATTACAACTGATAGAGCCTCAAACAACTACAATAATAAACGGTAGCGCTTAGCAGTAAACAAACAAGCAATTTAAGCAAAGCTCATGTAACGCGCGACAGCCTTGGCAGTTCCTGTTAGCAGGTTGTCCAGGCCTGTTTCCAGCCATGTCCGCATAATTCACTTTTGAAATGTGTGCTCAAGTCGAGAAATGCAAAAACACTCAAATATTTTATTTTGGTGATTTGAGGTTATCGATGTTGACACCATTAAAAAGCTCGTCAATAGTGCTTGTTATGATAAGCAGCATGTCTGTGCCTATCTGCAACATTTTTCACGCTAAACGAGCCAATAGCGGTAAAATAGCCATATTTTAAGAGGTAGCCGTCTTTGACTCTCGCTTGTGCAGGCCTTTTTAAACCTAGGGGTCGAGACTTAGACTGCTAAAATCTGCGTTTAATGCTGAACATTTCATATGCAGGTTGTCTTTGTCTATCTCCGTCCATTTCGGTGCAATTCACTCTTACAATGTGCGTCGCAGGCCGAAATCGCGAAAAATTTACCAACCCCCCCTTTTGAGTGTTCAAGGTCATGCAAGGTCGTCGATGTTGATAAATCTAAAAAGCCCGTCGTCACCAGTGTTTGTTATGATTAGTAGCATATGTCTGTACCTATCTGCAACCGTTTTCTTACTAGACGAGCCAATATCGGCAAAATAACGTCTTTTTAAAAGGGTATCCTTTTTGACGCCTTCGTTTGAGCGGAACCCCCTCACCCAGAGACACCAAATTTTGTCACAAAAAAACTAGAGTCCTTGGGGCAGCCCATAATGAAGACTGATATAGATCAAAAGTGTGACAGACGGACAGACATCTCGCGTAAACAAATCCTAAATATAGCGAGACAACCGAAAATGCATAGTCTACACGAAGAGGAACAGTCTTAAAGACAACGCTTCGATCTTGAGAACTGTTTAAAGCATCCGACGAACGATCGCGGGTCGCTATATTTGCATCGGCGACCAGTGGCCACGACATGGCCACATGGCCACGGCCACGGTATGGCCACGAGGCCACTGCTGCGACCGACCGTCCGATATATGCAGATGTCGAGCCTCGTGGGATGCGGACAGGCACGGTCGGGGGGCGACCCTCGTTAATCAAGAGCTTGTCGTCTTGCTTCCTTTCTCTCTCCCGGCGGAACACAGCATGCAGATAAAGACCTCCAACCGACGCAGAGCTGCTCTAGGGTCATTTGTTAGGTTGCCTCGCAGTAAATACAAGTCACTGAGTCAAGACGCGTCTAGCTATAGCATCATCCAGCGCTTGACAAGACAATTGGAGTAAAATCAGTGGATGCCTGCAGACGGTCTCTTGACCTAGTCACTACTCACTAATAGATAATGCGCTATTCTAGCGTCTCTACGCCAATGAAAATTTAGCGAAAAACGATTCCAGTGCTTTCGGTTGCCGTCTGTCTGTCCGTTTCTAAAAAAACTGATCCGTCCCGAAAATTTTATCAGCCCCTTCCAGATATTGGTGCAGTTTTTTTTACTTTGATCTAAAGTTTTGCTTAAGAAACCGCTTGTATCAAGTCTGTTATGCTGCAATGCCTTTATTTTCATTCTTATATGTACACGTTGTTTCATAAAAAGGACCCCCTTTTTGTTTTTTTCAAAATTCACTCAAATGATGATCAATTTACACAAAATGTGTACCAGTTGTAGCTGAAGAAATACTAATTAAAAAATTGCAACAAAATATGGCAGTTGATTAAATATTCTTTGTTAGTCTTGACGTAATGCTGACGTCATAATGTGTCAGGGGTACAAACTGGATAGTCTCAACTGGTGCTGTCAGTTGCTACCCTGCTTCCTTATTTTTTAACCCATTACGCCGCTACACGGAACTTTATAGAATAAAAATATAATACAAAAACAAAACATTTCCCTTTTTTGCGTTTTCACTAGACTGCAGCCAAGAGCTGCTGTGTCAAGACTGCAAGTGGGTACATAGAGTTCTTTGAGATTGTCTCAGGGGTTCGACAACGCTGCATCCTTTTACCATTCTTCTTCATCATAGTCATCGACTTCGTCATGCGCAGAACTATGGACAAGTCGGAATACGGCATCGTCTGGCAGAAGCGGAACCGCTTAACGGATTTAGACTTCGCTGATGACATAGCGATAGTGGCGGAGGAAGAGAACGTATGCCAAGAGATGACTACCAAGCTCGAGGAACAAAGTGCACAAGTTGGACTGAATATAAGCCAGGAAAAAACGAAGGCCATGGGAATCACCCAGCGCTCATCACCACAGCCAATAGCCGTTGCACAAGGGAACATAGAATATGTAGAGAGATTCACCTACCTGGGAAGTGTAATATCTAGCGATGGAGATGTTGAAGCAGATATCAACACTCGACTGGCAAAAGCAGCAGCAGTCTTCCGACTAGTTGACAACGTGTGGCGATCCAACACGCTAGCCTCAAGATTAAACTGGACCTCTACACCTCTCTCATTGTCTCTACAGCCATACGCCAGCGAGGCTTAGAAGAGTACAGCTAGAATATGTCAACAGCTGGACGTTTTTCACCAGCGCAACTTACGGAAGATTCTGGGCATTACATGGAAGGACCACGTGACTAACATGGAGGTGCTAAGCCGGACTGGGCAGCGAAGATTACAGGACATTATAGCAGAGGGACGACTTCGGATGGCAGGCCATATCATCAGGATGCTACCTAAACGACCAGCCAATCACGCCATGTCATGGACCCCTCGTGGTAGTGGCAGACGACGAGGTCGTCCAACGAAGACTTGGCGGTCTACATTTAAAGAAGACCTGGTGGATCAAGGAGTCGATTGGAACAGCGTCTGGGCTGTGGCTACAAACAGAAGCAGATGGCAAACTCTTGCTGCCCATTGTTCTGTCAAGAACCGGAGGATCTAAGTGCTAAGTGTAAGTGTGCAGCCGAGAGCACATTTTTTTATTCTGAGCTTTACTTACTCAACCACTAGCGACGAAGCCACTGCGGACATATGTTATCCGTGAGAGATAAATGATGATAGACGCTGCGCGGATCATTCGAATAATTGAACACGCTGCCTGCTGCATCAACGCATGCACTGCTGTCAAGTAGTGGCGTTGAGTGATGGCTTTTTAGTCTCCATGTCCCGAAAAAACGACCTAAGACAGTACCCCCTATCGCTACGTTGTGGCAGGGGAGCGGGTAGTGGGGCAAGTGCTGTAGGCTTAATTTTAGCCTGTAGGAAACGTTTACTCCAAAAATTTGGGACTGAACGTTTATCATTTTGCGGAAAAAAATCTTTTTTTGGGGGGGGGGCAGAATTAAAAAATTCGAGCTACTGCTTAACCGAAAAATTTAGTTTTTCCGATTTTTTTTCTGTAAAATTTGAGGCAAAAAATCCACCGCTTCGAAAAAGTTTTGAGGCAAATTTTAAAATTCTGGACAATTGCGACAACCAACTGCTATACTACGAGACGAAATATCGTAATGCGCGAAAATAAAAAAAACCGTGTTTCAGAGGCAAAAATTCTGTTTTCAGGGGCAGACACACAGTGGAATTTTCTACCTAAAGTTTATCTGTCACCAGTGAAAAAAGCTGTAGTTACAAGAAATGAAGTTAGTCGTACAAAGTTTCATAGCTTTGGGGAGCTATGTCTGGACTTTGTCGTTCAACAGGTTACTGCGACGATCTTGCTGCGGCACTTCCATATACTTCTCTCTTCCTGCTCGGCGTGGTAGCCGGCGACATGCAATTTTAATGAACCGAACTATCTCACACCGCACGCCGTCCGTTAATGTTATACACACAAGCTGTCCGTCTGTCTGTCGGACTTCAATGAATCTTCTTTCTACTACGACTATATTTCTTCTGTGATTAATCTACCAGCTGTATATACAATTTGTCTCACTTATTCACATTAGCAACAATCGCTGGCATACACAGAATATTTTCCTGGTGGCGGTGAAGCTCTGTGTCTTTACTCTTATTTGTCCTTGGCTTTTTTCTCCATTATTATACTGGTGCATAAACGTCGTATATTTATTCAGCAAAGGAGTAGCAAGTTAGCAACATAGCATAGCAACATAGCAACACACATAGGCCTACATAATCATGCACGCTAAAACAATGAGAAACAAATTATGAAAGTGACAATATTAACGGCATGGTTAAAATTCGTTATAGCAGCAAACTACTAACCAATATAAAATTTCTTACTGTATTTTTCACTTGGTATGCTAAGTAACTCAAAATTAAGCATCATTTCTACTTTTCCTTGCTATGTAAATTTATATCCGTTTTGCATAATTTTCAACGGCACTTGCCCTCTTTCCAGTGCCTGTGATTTTTACCTCCGCCAAGGAGGTAATGTTTTTGCCCGAGTTTGTTTGTTTGTTCGTCTGTCTGTCTGTCTGTTAGCAAGATAACTCCAAAAGTTATGGACGGATCTTTCTGAGATTTTTAGTGAATGTCAGAGATGGCAACAGCTACGAGTGATTCGGTTTTGGGGGTGATCCGTAAGGAATCCTGGATTCTGGATCGCTTTGAAATTTTTGTCACCATTGCTTTCAATGGGGCATGTACGGGAAACCGGTGCGAAACCGTACGGTGGTGTCACCTAACGAACAAGTTTGAAACGCGTAAGTGACATCTAGATAGCAAGCACCTGGCGGAGGTTTGCGGGCTCTGACTGCTTTTCTAGTTCATAATATTATTTTTGTAACATTGTTAGTTAGTTTAGTTATTTTATTTGCAGCTTTAATTGTGCTAACTGCAGTTAGTCGGGTTAACATAATTGTAGAACTCTGCAAAATGATCCGACTGAGAACAGATTGCTGTAGTCTAGCCTTTAATTATAACGCAGTCGAATTAAGTGAAAACATATCATAGTGCCAGTGCAGCATGGAGTGCTGACATTTTTGTAAGGGCGATGAACGCTAAGATAGGAAATGGCGTTTTGGGGATGGGGGTCCTGTAACTCCGAAACCCCTTAACCGATTTCCATAAAACTTGGCATCAGTGATCACATCGACCACCCGACCCCACGTGCAAAATTTGGTTACAATCGGTTTAAGGGGGGCGTGGCTGCGCATGCGCGAAATTTGCCGTTAGGCGTCTATTTTTTTCTTTTTTTCTTGCGCACGGCTACTATTCTCGTGACAGACTTAACGATTCACATGACTGAATTTTTGCGTGACAGCTAACTTAATCAGCGTATTTTGCGACAACTTAAAGACTCGTTATTTATGACAATGTCCTAAGCGTAACTTAGTCGATATGCAGCGATTCTGCGTGATTGCTATTTGCAGCGCTCTACTTGTCTTATTATTATACAGCCGTCTTAATAGGTCGCATTACAGGTTTTGCCCGTCCCTTCCTCTGTCCGTCTGTCTGTCCCATACGGTCGCCTGTCACTCGAAAACAAAAAAAAACGCAGAAAAAAACAAGTTTGGTGTAAACATTCTAAAGGGCAGAGAAGAAGAGCGGGAGAAAAAGAGGTAATATCGTAAAAACTCTGCACATAAGCTTCCTGTCAAACCGAGTACGTGCTCTGTTACCCGTATTAAAAATAGGCCTACGTCCGAGCAGAAACTCAAATAATTTATGTAAGCGATCACATCGACAACCCGACCCCACATGCAGTTCAGTTTAATTGAGTCCAAGAGGGCTAACGTTGTGCATTTCACTCGATTTGATACCATCATTAGGCGTAAAAATTCCTATGCTACCAGTTACCGTCCATCTTTGAAAAACTCCGGTCAAAAAAAATTATCGAACCCTTCGAAATTATCGGTGCAGTTTTCTGTTTCCTTTCGCAGTTTTACTGAAACAAAACTGTTCGCATCTAGTCTGTTGTGCTGCAGTGTTTTTGCTTCCGTTTTTATTCATACTCTGCAGTGTGTCACTTTGTTTTCTATAAGCTGCTGTTTAACACGAAATGTCATGAAATCATACAGATTGTAAAAATTTTACAAAAATGTTTTCCCGTCTCTACTTTTTTTGCCCGGAAGCACGGAATTTTTCAGACCTTGCAGCTGCGCTGATACATCTGCGCAGAAACACATTCCGTCCGTCTGTTTGTGTGTATAAGGTAATTAGCTTTATACGGGCCGGGCCGGCAGAGCAATAGAGATTGATATACTGTACGTACAGCGAAGTGACGGTCGGTCGGTCGGTCGGTCGGTCGGTCGGTCGGATGAGATGTAGTCAACGACGGCGTAGTCAATGAACACTGCTGCGTATAGGCTACAGAGCGAGTGACGGCGCCTCGGAGACTGGAACGAACGATAGGTCAACGTGATGCGATAGCAGCAGCAGCAGCAGCCGTCAGGAATGTGGACGAGACCTTTCATGCCGAGACCGAGACGAGAAAAGACGCCGAGACCGAGACCACGTCCCTGGCAGCAAGAGTAGCCCAGGGACTGAAAGAGCTCGACAAGAAATCTTGGGCGGCGTGAGTCTTCTGCTGAGCATTCTGACACAGGAAGAACCAGATAAGGTGGTGCTGACGTCACGGCGCCAACTGTAGGGTCGTCCTGTCAACAATAACAGCAGCAGCAGCAGCACTGGCTACGTCACTGCATGTTCAACTTTAACACAAGCTCGAACTAACATTTTTGGACGTCACGATCTGTCACTGGACGTCCTCTGTAGGCCTACATCTCGGTGGACAGAAGGTCATCACGCTGGCAGGGCGATGCACTCTATTCCGAGAATCGCTTTGGCGTGCGCATCATCGTCAACAGCAGCAGCAGCAGCAGTACCACAGTAGCTGTATCAACATCTCGCAGTCAGGAGGCCTTCTGAAGCCGCGCGCGCTGCTGCACACACGGGAACCGATTTGTGAAAGATGCCAAGGGACCAACTGCGTTTAAGGGGAAAGAGGGTTGCGCTTGCTTTTTCTTACAAAAAAAAACTTTTTAACAAAATGGTGAAAGTGATTATAAGACAAAAAACAAGAAATCTGAGCTAATGCTCATGAGACGCGCAAGAGCTTATGGCAGTTCCTGTTCGCATGTAATCTTAGTCTATCTTCATCCATTTCGTCGCAATTCACTCTTTTGTAGCCAAAAATCGCCAAAAAGTCACACAAAATCAATATTTTTAGGGTTCAAGCTCATTCAAGGTCATCGATGTTGACATTTCTAAGAAGCTCGTCGTCAGTGCTTGTTATGATGAGCAGCATGTCTGTGCCTATCTGCAACCATTTACACGCTAGACAAGCCAACAGCGGATAAATAACCACTTTTTAGAGGGGTAACCCTGTTTGACACCCGCGTGCTCAGGCCTCCTTGAATATAGAAGGTCCGGACTTGGACAGCTAATATCTACATTCCATGCTGAAAATTTCATACGCAGGTTGTCTTGGTCTA
>Ga0209671_1002637_pt1 | contig 16629 bp, 10 predicted proteins | sample WorMetHERISLAND2_2_FD_187401 | JGI IMG/M metagenome (GOLD analysis project Ga0209671, IMG submission 187401) | Marine gutless worms symbiont microbial communities from Max Planck institute for Marine Microbiology, Germany - Olavius geniculatus... | ecosystem: Host-associated > Annelida >...
TTTTGCTTCTGAATGTTTAATGGAAACCGCAAATTTGCCCATTTTTCTGAAATTTGGAAACGCAAAAGACCATCAAACATTGTTGAATTTTGCAATTCTTGCTGAAAAATGGCAAAAAACGCAAGTCGCCTGTAAAAAAATTTCATGGTCGGGCCAAAGGGGGGGCATCGCACCGTGCCCCCTCTAAATACGCCACTGTCCTTGAGGCAGTAAAGATTTATTGATCTTAGCGTTCACCGTTTTAATAGGGCTGCAGAGTGTGACGGACGGACGGACGGACAGACGTAGGCCCTACGCCTACTCTAAGCAAAGGCGAGCGAAGCATTCTGCTGTCGCGCGTAAAAAGGCACAAATAAAGTAACGGTCATTAAAAAATGCCGCATAACGCGACAAGAGCACAACTAAAAACATCTCAAACACTTGAAAAAGTTTAGCTGCTAAAAATAAATTAACGGTTCGCGTGAAAGGACATCAATTAGCAAATTGTTGACATAGTTATAACACGTTCACAGACAAAGTTAACTAGCATGCATTGTAGTTTCTTTTGTGCGTCATATTATATACGTTCATCGAAGTTTTTGCAACTCGGCACAAATTAACCATTACTGTCGGACCGACTTTTTACGCGCGACAGCAGATATGCTAAGTTTGTCTTAGCTATATCATCTTGGCATGGGCGGCGCTAGAAATCTAAAGCCGGGGGAGCAACGGGGGGCAAGGGCTAAGCACGGGGCAATATTTTTTGTGTGGGGCCAAATGTACTTTATTCAGTTGTCGTGTGCATCAAAAATGTAGCGGGGTCCAGAGGCAGATCGAGCCCCTGGTCAAAAGGGGTAAAGAGGGGGCAAGCACCCCTGAAGCTGAAACACTTTTTTTAGCTTTTTGATGTGCAATGGAAGCCGCAAATTTTCTTGTTTTTTAATATTTGGAAATGCAAAAAAAATCACAGATATTAGTGTTGTCTTGCAAAATTGGCATGATAAAGTGCCCAAATAGCATTTTATTACCGTCAAAATTTTCCCTGGAGGGCAGCTGGAGGGGGGCAAGGGCACAGGGGCAGCTGTCTCCGTGCCCCCATGGCGCCGCTCATGCATCTTGGCTTTCTCCGTTTGTCTGTCTGTCTGTCCGAATTACTCTGTCACAGTGCCCTAATTGTGTCAAAAAGCTGCAAGCTAGGATCACGAAATCTTCACTGTGGGCTGCCACTAAAACCAGGGGCGTATTTAAAGGGGGCGCGCATGGCGCGCGCCCCCCTAAACTCGGCAAACAGGCCTAATGCAAATTGTCTGGAATACGCACGGCACAGTTAATACGACAATTCTGCGTACAACACCCCAACAGATTACTTGTAACACCTACTTTTAAATTAGTGGCGCCGTGCACACTGCCCTTGTTTGCCTTCAGTGTTTGAACTGCACTAAACTTGGTCAGTTTAGAACCCATCGGCGATGGCCGGTGCGGGCTGGCCGGCGTCGGTCGGCGGTCGAACTCCCGATCCGTCGAGTAGCGACGTTGCCGGTTCGATGCCGCGGACGGCGTCACCGTCGCGTATGCGATGACGTTCCGGCGAGCGGCACTGCGACGTCGTAGGATCCTCTGGACGGAGTTGATCGGCTTAATTCGTACCTACGCTGCGGACTCGTGACGGTCCAGGCGCGATGTAGTCGGGCCGGCGTCCACTAGATCTTATATTTTAAGGCTATAATGCTCTAAATTTGATTTCACCTGGGACTCAACAAGGGAGCTCATAGTGCTCCTGTAGCTCATAGTGCTCCCCTAGCCTATATCCCCAAACTAAACATTTTGGGGTCTTACTTTAAACGGAAGGAGGGGAAAGACAGGGAAAAAACTGCAAAGGGAGAGAAAAAAATGAGAGGGTGCAAAGGGAAGGAAGAAATGGAAAAAAGAGGAAAGTAGGCCTAAGAGAGGAAAAAGGCAAAGGAAACGAAAGGGAAAAAAGAACTTTCTGGAATTTGCTCTCTGAAGAAAAATTTCTTATAACGCTGAAACGCAAAAAATTATGCTCTATATAAGCAAAGAAGCTTTAGCTTCTAGACTTCGTCCCGAGACCCCTTACCGGGACTTTGCCCCTGGACTCTACTGGGGTCCTCCAGATCCCCTCACTTCACGCCATTAACTTGAAATCCTGAATACGCCCCTGAAAACTCTAGTTTTTCTGTGACAAAGAGTCGTACAGGTTCCTGGGTAAGAAGGTTCGACTTAAACGAGAGCGTTAAAGAAAGATATTTCTCTGAAAAGTCTATTTTACCGCTATTGGCTCGTCTAGCGTGAAAACGGTTGCAGATATAGGCTCGAACATGCTGCTTATCATCACAAGCACTGGTGAGGAACATTTTATTGGTATCAACATCGATGACTTTGAATGACCTTGAAGTCTTGAACCCTCAAAATAGGCGGCGTCTGAAATCGCGAGACCCATGACATCGAGCGAGACCATCAAATTTGTGGGGACTGCATGGCATCGCGAGAATGGACAACGTGGCACCAGCTCGCAAGGGTGGAAATCGCGAGACCTGACAATGTAGCACCACATACGAGTAGCAAGGGTGGACATTGTGGACAATGCAAGACCTGACAAGTTGTAACTTGTAAGATATTGTATCGAAATTTAAATGTGTGCTTGATTATTGATTGACCCATCCCTATTTTTATTAAAGTCACGTGACTTTTCAAGTGCGCCATTTTGTTTATTGTTTTGGTGGTTGTGTTGTTGTCGGTTTGCGTGTTTCGTGACTAAGCACAAAATGAGTTACAATTATGGTCGTAGACCGCCCAATACCGACGGCATGATATCGCTGAAGGTGGACAACCTGACATACCGCACGACAGCCGACATGTTGAAGCGCGTGTTCGAGAAATACGGCGAGGTCGGCGACGTGTACATTCCGCGCGATCCGTACAAGCAGGAGAGCCGCGGCTTCGCGTTCGTGCGCTACTATGACGACCGAGACGCCGAGGACGCCATTGACGCCATGGACGGGAGCGTGCTGGACGGCCGTGAGCTGAGGGTCCAGTACGCTCGCTATGGACGCCCCAAGGAGGATCGACGCAGAGGCTCCGCAAGAAGCAGTCGACGTCGCAGGTACTTCACTAGCAGTACTCTATTTATTGTCATGATTAATTTAATTATTATTAGTGTTTTACTGCATAGTAACGTTATGTTTCCAGCCAAGGACAGTGAATATTCCCAAATATTAATTTCCTTGTTGAATGCAGAATTGTGGAGGAACGGCATTATTCGCACTCCGGAGGGTGTGCTAGTAACGTCCGCTTATTTGCACACCACACAGATGGTGTGATTATGATTGGCAAAGGCCAATCATATTTGCACCGTATGCTGTACAAGACTGTTTGAGGCAGTTGTACCGCCTCAGATGCACGATATTATGGCAGGCGGCCAACTGACGCCCTCAACTCTAGCAAGAACCAGAATATCACAGATACTATGTAGTGGCCTAATGCCTGCCAATTCATACACCAATGTTACATCTTTGTTTGGGCATCTATCTATCGTCACATAATTCTCTGAAATATACTTACCCTAACTCTAAACCCTAAACCTAAGTCTAACCCTATCTCTAATCGTACCCATAGCCGAAGATTTACCATAATACTAAGCTGAAAGCAATAACACTGATGCTGTCGAGCAATGCTAGTTCTGCAATGCTAGCATCACGTCCACTTATCGAATGTGCACATGCCAGGTGTGTGAATAAGCCAGGCAGGATAGAGATGCACTCCAGAGTGCGAATAAGCACATTCAGTGTAGATATAGGCCCTATAATTGATTATGAAATAAGCATTTAGAATTCTGTGATAAAAATTGTAAATTCAATGGTACAGTGTTGCATATTCTGTTTAGAGTTTAGCAAGTGATGTTTGTCGTTGTTTGTCAGTCGATCGCGTTCACGCAGCAGATCTCACCGACGTCACAGGTCATCGCGAGGACGGAGTCACTCGAGGCATCGTAGCCGCAGTCGTTCGCATCATCGTCATCGGCGCCACAGTGAGAAGAGTCGCTCGCGTAGCAAGAGCCATGACCGAAGTCGCTCACACAGCCGGTCCGGCAGTCGTGGGCATAAGGAGCAGGGCGAAGAATGGGAACGCAACCACCATGAGGAGAACAACCGCGAATCATCTAAGTCTCCACGACCAGAGCGAGAGGACGACCAGCAACCAGAGCGGGAAGGCAGTGCGGAGGCCGAGGACAGAGTGAGAAATGGTTCACAGAGTCCGCCACCTGCTGACCGTGCTCGCAGTCGCAGCCGTAGCCGAACACCTGATGACGACTAAAGCTAGCTGCTGCTGTTGCGGTTGTGGAGTAGTAAAGTTTGTGATGTTGTCACTCCACGATGGATTTCCTGTGACAGGTCGCTATTCTACCGCATAAGCATTGTGGCTGTCATATAATATGCTATATATATCATTTTCTTTCTTGTATTGCTGACTGGAGATGCTGACTGATGAAAGACTTGGTTAATACAAATGGGTGAACTGATTTAACTGCTTGAGTTCTGAATAGATGCTGCAGTTTCAGCATATGTTGCTTGCTGTTGTTGTATTTGTTTGGATTTCATTATTTTAGGCTGGTGCTTCTTGAAGTTGGTTAAAGCAACCCAGCCTTTGTCACACTCTTCAAGAATCATCCCTGTTTCTGTCTGATACATTCTTCTTTCTACTGGATCCGAGCGATCCAGATCAGCTATGTGTTTCCCACCCGACACGCACGTTTGGGTTGCAGTTCATACTTTTAGAAGCACCCTCTAAATACATACTTTTATGATTGTAACTGCAACTGTTGTACATTAGAAACATTGCTTTACTGCCAGTTTTAAAGTTATGTTATAGCCGCAGTATAGCTGGTGTTAAGTTGGATGCGTGTTCTCTCCTGCACTACATAAGAGGCAACATGAGCTTTTTTAAAAGAATATTTTATTATTGTTGGATGATGCGCTAAAATAAAAGCTAGTGAACTACAAGAATTCATTAAATGGGCAGCAGCTTTATTTAGTGTTTACTGATAAGTTGACGTTTTGGCAGCCGCTGCTGCCTTTCTCACAGTGATGTCTCGAATAAGTCAGGAAATGAAGGTGGTAATTCTGTGAATTCTTATAGTTCATTAGTCTGTGCGATTTGCCATTTATTCAGAGGTAGAATAAAAGCTGTCGTGTTCTGTGCCATGCAGGTGGCAGACAGACAGGCGGGCGGAGATGGTGGTTGGGGGTGTATGACATGTGCTGATGGCCGATAGCTGTCAGGAGCCGGCTGGCATGTAGGCGAGCGAGCGGTGTTGCTGTTGGCGTGCAGCTGGCCGTTAGCTGTTGCTGGTTGGGGCGGTGTGTTGGTGATGACTGGTAAACCACATTATCAAGCACCAAGGGCTCAATGTTGTTTCCATACTGCCAAGAAATAAGGCCACTATTTTCAAATTCTATATGTGGAAGCTTAAGTTATTTCTTTAACAGTTCAACTGTGTGATAGCTTGAATACCTTATGGGAATTGTTGCAAATAATTGAAAATGTTACCATTTCAATTTTGGCTTACTGGCCCACTTGGCTGTTGCTTAAAAGTAAACTTTGGAAATTGTTGAAGTGGTATTTTTACAAGCTGCATGTACTTTGTATCTTCTCAAGCACCGTTGTTAAAACGCTGAGTTCTGTAATGATCTGATAGAAATGCAGGTAGAAATTTCAGTATTACAGCATAGTCATAGTACAGATTATTTCTGAAATTCATATCGTTGCACATTGTATATATTCAGTCACACAGACTGATAATCTATGGTGAAGTAGTGGTCAGCATTTTTACAGTTTGTGTTTTCAGCTGTTTTTAAGTTCTCTGGCATATTTTTTTGTTAGTCTTGGTACATTAAGCATACAACTGTGGTGTTTGAAGAAAGCTAGTTTATTATGAATTTGTAGTCAGCTTAATAATAAACTGCTTATTTACTTAAGACAGCAAAGGATAGGTACGGTAGTTACAAACTAACGATACTGATTGCATCCAGTCGAATATGTGACTGCCAGCTGGCAAGTCTTTATTGCACTTCTGTTCGGTTTTAAATATCTTCCATACATAATGCATCTTACAGCAATTTCCTTCCAGTTTAAGCTGTATATACAGGGTGGGCCCAAAAAATTGGCACCATTTTTCACTGTAAGTTCATCAACTGATTTTCAAAATTCTTTTACTGTAGAATCAGGAGAAAACTTGAAATAACACTATTAGATCCCACCATATCTCGTGTGTCGCTACTCTACCTTATGTCTTGTAAAAGCACCAGAATGCAATAGTTCACTCACCGCTCCATTGCTCAGTGGCATCGCTGGCTTGAGTGCATCGTCCAAGCAGCAAAGTGGAGCATTGATGTAAAAACTGCAGGAAGTAACTGTTGTTGTTACTTTCTTAAAATGTCTGGTTTTCAATTGTTGCTTCTACGACACTGGCATTTCAGAAGGTAATGCAACACCACTTTTGAGGTGTGGTTGGATCTTTAGTGATAGCGTTATTACAAACTGGAAACTTTCTCCTGATTCCAAGAATGAAAAAATTTTGAAACTTGGTTGATGTTTGACAAAGTTGATGTGTATAAACTATGGTGCAAATTTTTTGGTCCACCCTGCATATAGGTGTTTCTGTTGTGCTAAGCACATTTATGTAAGCCAAATTTTCACTACATTTACATTGAACAGACCAAACTTGTCACAGTTGACTAGTTCCAACTGATGAAATCTTATTTACTGTCCACCATCCTGCAAGGTTTTTGAAGTGTTTGCCAGTCTGTTTCTGAAGCATTCATACATCGCTTTTGGCCACTGTCTATGATTGCCTTAGCACACGATGTAGCAGGACTTGCTTCTAATGAAAGTGATTTGTTTACCTGTTGTTGATAACATGTGTCTGAACGTTCTGAACAGGCAGGAGGAAGCTGTTGGAAGTGCGGTGGTTGTTGGCACGTGGATTGCTGTTTGTTGCTGTTTGGACAGTGAAATGACGTTTGGTGCAAACTTGCCGAAAGCTGCCTGTTGCACCGGTGCTGTCGGAAATGATCCGATCTCTCATTCCCCAGTTCATCTCCCTATTATCGTTGGCTAGGAGACTGCGTAATCTTAGATGGAAATGTGATTTACAGTGTAATGTGATTCAGTTTGAAGGATACATGTAACAAAGTTTGGTGTACTTCAAGGCACATGCCGTGGCTTCTACAGAGTGAATGAAACGAAATAAGCTGTTCATTCGCTTGGTGCAAACAGTTCGTACCTTGCAAAGGAATGGGCATTTACATTTCAGGCGCTTTGTACACTCTTTAGATGCAACTGAACTGAACTGAACTGAGATTTCAGTTAAGTTCAGTTTATTTCTGTAGCTTTGTACACACCTGTGTTACTGCATAAGATCAGTTACATGTACAAGTGTAGAAGTTCACTATTATTCTGTCAGCTATCTTTGCATTCATTTGTCAGTTTTTGTTGTCGGCTTGTAATAATTTTTGCTTAGTCATTCTGATAATACTGTTATTTAACCGGGATAACATTTCTTGTATGTTTTCTGATTTGTTCGAAGAGTCATTGGTGCACTTATAATTTAGTAACAGTGTCTTCAAACCAAAGGTTATTAATTACCAGCACCAGCACTTTAATGCTTATTATTAGCGTGTTAAATTTTGTAAGTGGCTAGGTAAGTGCAGTAATTACTGAGCTGCTGTGCTGTCTATTTGTAGCTGTGTGGTGTCAGTAGTTTTTGAAATGGTTTGTTGTCTGGCTTTTTCAGCACCGGCTAAATTTGTACTGTATAATATTTCACGGTTTTACCAGGGCCGGATTTAGCTGGTGGGAGGTCCGGGGGCCCCCTCCTATATCCGGCCCTGGGTTTTACCCATAGTCCGAATAACACTGCATATTGAGCTTTGGAACTGAAGTGCATCTGAGACATTGTGTGATTAAAATTTGATGTGTTTATTGGTTTGTGTTTAAGCTAACAATTTTTACGCGCGTATTAGCTATGGAAATCTGTCTGTCCGTCCGACTATCTGTCACAACCCAGTACTGTTTGGAGACCAGATGAGATAGAGACTTCGGGTTTTCACCGTATGATAGCTTAGAGTCTCTAGTATTTTGTGACAAAATTTCATGTCACTGGCAAAGGGGGTCCCCACAAATGAGTGGGCGAAAGAGGGGCACTCCCTTAAAAGGCGTTATTTTACCGCTACTGGCTCGTCTAACGTAAAAATGATTGCAGATAGGCACAGACATGCTTCTTAAGCACTGGTGACCAAGCTTCTTAGAAATGTCAACATCAGTCACCTTCAATGACTTTGAACCCCTGAAAATAGGGGTTATAGTGAATTTTTCGCAATTTCAGGCTGCGACACGCATTTCAAGAGTGAATTGTGCCGATATGGCTGGAGATAGACTGAGACAACCTGCGAATGAAATTTTCAGCAATAAATGTAGATTTTAGCAGTCTACGTCCGTACCCTGTAGGTTTAAGGAGGCTTGTGCACGTGGTTGTTAAAGGCGTACCCTTCTAAAAAGTGGTTATTTGTTCGCTGTTGGCTTGTCTAACGTGAAAATGATTGCAGACAGGTACAGACATGCTACTAATCATTACTAATCATAAGCACTGGTGACAAGCTTCTTAAAAATGTCAACATCGATGACCTTGAATGACCTTAAATCCTAAAAATACGGGTTTTAGTGATTTTTAGCTGCAAAAGAATGAATTGCAACGAAATGGATAGCCATAGACCAAGATTACCTGCGAACAGGAACTGGTATAGACTCTCGCGTGTGTCATGAGCATTTGCTCAGATTTTTTTGTTATTTATCTGAATGACAACTGACCAGCATGAATGGCATATCTGCATACTGGTAGTAAGTTTGTGCAGTTTCACAGATTTATGAATTTATTCATATTGGACATAACTTCGTTATAAGACTTGCATGCACAAAATGCTGTTGCTGAATAAGTGTAGTATTAGTATTTAGTATAATGTATTTAGAATCAAGCAAGGTTAGAGGCCATGAAACGTAATTCAGCTTTCAGCCAAAAAGCAGTGATCCAGCATTTGTGAAAAATTTGGTTTGCCACAAGTAACAAACATACCACAAAATGCAGTGTTAACATAGTATTCTCTACAAACGTAACAGATTAGAAGAATTAATTTTAGCATGGAACATTTTTAAAGCATTATGCACAATCAAAACTACTCACTAAAAATAGAGTGTTTACAGTTCGCCAAAGCCAAACATACCGGCACAGTGAGACAATATAAACATAATTACACTGCAATCAGTACACAAGAACGAAACTGAACAGAATATAACATGCATTATTAGAAACGTTTCTTATTAAAAGCCAGCTGCTAAAATTGTATTGCAAACAACACAAGGCTTACTATATGCAATGTGACGAATACAAATTTGGGATAAAGAATGTACAAGGCAAACGTAACAAGTAATCAAAACTCCTGTTGAAGTTTATGGAATGAATACTATGACCAGTGTACACTATGGATTGCAACCCGGGTTTTAAAAAACCCGGGGCCCGGGGAAACCCGGACAACTTTACCAAATTCAAAACTCTGGTTTGGGGGTTGGCAAAACCCGCGGGTTTTAGGCTTGCGTTTTAAGTATTATACCATATTAGATAACAGCAAACACGTTTTTGACTAGTTATCCATAACATACTATCACCTCCAGCTTTTTTTCCAGCCCCTGCATGTAGGGCCTAGCAGTTGAATTATTGCAATCTGTAAAACCTTTTGTATAGTATATCCCTTTCGCCTGCTGAGCGGGTCTTTTCTGCGGCGGCAACTTTGTGCAGGATAATCTGCTCTGGCCTTGGAAACGATGCGTCACAGGCGCTATAGAGGCAAGGAAGCTACGATGTTCGTAAAGCTGTGGCCACATGCATCGATTTCCTCGTTTATGCCTGTCGTAAAAAGTAAAGATGTGGAAGTTTTTCCCAAGCCCCGCGACATTTGGAAGCCCCGCCGTCGCTCAAAAATATAAATTACACTAGAATGCGCCATGTTAAAGAGCAAAATTCGCCTTGGAATCTAAGAAGTACGTTAGCTGAACACTTCTCAGTGGTTTCTGCGTTCATTTTATTGCAAAGACAAAAGAATTCTAAAACTTGAACTTGACTAGTTAATGCACTAGTCTAGACCAGTTTAGAACCTAGGCCTAGACCTAGTTCGCGTTACGTTTGCTTTGACGAGTGTGGTTGCAGTTAATTTTTTAAAGTTGCCTTTCTTTGCTATTTAACTGTTTTCCACGTTCATTTTATCACACACACTAAAGGGCTACGAGGCCACGACGTTTATGAACAAGCTTCCAGCTGACTGAGTTGATTTGAAGCTGATAGGCCTAATTGCATAGCCTACTTGATAAGCCTATAGGCCTACTTGTATAAGCCTATACGGTCATGTATACGGTCGCCATTTTGCCAAACCCGAACTATACCCGAACCCAAGACAAAACCCGGGTTCGTGGCTGTCCAAACCCGAAACCTGGGTTTGGCAAAAAGCCTCAGGGTTTGCAATCCCTAGTGTACACATGGTGACCACTCTGCAAACATTATGAAATTCCCTGATTTTTACTGAAGTCTATGACATTTCACTGACATCTGTAAAATTCCCTGGCATTAACAGCTTTTCCAGACAAGTGGTCACCCTGTGCGCATTAGCAGCTACACCTCAGAAGAGTTTGCCGAAAGTTCCAAAGTGACTTGTTCAGCCAGAAGAACGTGCCAACCAGTTAAGAAGCAGCCATGATTCTGATTACCGGTAACCGAGACTAAGCATAAGCTTGCGTCAGTACAGTTCGGCAGAAGCCAGATGCAGAACAATGTTCCTGCAGAACAATTAATGTGCACATGTACATGTTGCTTACATGGTAGCACATACATAGTATGTCCATGTACTGCATAAATCAACAGTGAAACTTGTTCACCGTTTGGAATTTGCAAGTGAAGCGATTTGCAGGATGACAAACAATATAACATTCCAAAAGCCTTCAAAATCAATCACAAATACATGTAAATTGGAAGGTACCTGCAATGCCTCTGCAAATATGTGGCACACATTTTGACGGTAATGATAATTGGTTATTCCATATACTACAAAAACTAGATAGTGGTTACGACTCTGTCGACCATTATGCCTCTGCCAACATGTGGCAATAACACTTGAAATATCGTGTATCATGCTAATGAGGCCAAACAGTGCATTTTGGGGCATATTGGACCCCACCATGACCTTTACCTTTTTGACCCCAAAATTTAATGCATCCATCCTTGTCCCTTGGTGAAAGTTTGGCCAAATTTCGTCAACAAATATGCAAGATATCTTGCTGACAATGTTTGTTCGGGACACATGGACCCACACACGATCACTCTGGAAACGATGCCTCTGGCCACTTCATTGGCGTAAACATAAAAACATGCAACATTCTTTGACAACACCGACTGCAGCTACCCACACAGTGATTGCAATCCCAGGATTGAAATTTGTAATCGCAGGATCCCATTTTGAGATTAGGCTTACAGATTGGTTGTTATTTGGTGGCCTTAATTGACTTAATTTATGCATACAATATGGAAGGTATATCCGAACTGTAGAGAGTGACGGTGACTTCAAAATACAAATTACAGTGCACAACACGGAGTAGTACTCTATGGCACAGAAAATGTTTTATTCATCACAAGGCTAAAATTATTATTTCTATCATTCAGGCAATTTCTGAAATCCCAAGGTTGGGATGCCACCAATCCCAGGATTCGGGATTGGCGAAAATGGCCGCAGGATTTGGGATCCCGGGATTGCAGCCCTATACCCACACTAGTAAAAACAACAACAAATAATAAAAAAAACATACAATAGCCAAACTCATTTAGCATCACCTACAGTATATACACAATGAATGCCATCATTAAGAACTGCAAACTAACAAGTCCATTCTGATGTCATGAAAATTAAATGTCCCTAGACACCAAAATTAACATATATATTTTATCCATTTTTTTTTCAAAAATTGCATAATGTTCTGAAAATTTTGACAGTAATATTAGTGCCCAGTGTTTTGTCAACACAGAGAAATTTACCTTTGAAATCGACGATCTACTAAAATCACGTAGAAAATGCGTCGCCATATTGGCATGTAGGTGCCCAAGGCGACGTAATAAACATCATGAATGTTAATGGCCTAGCCTAGACTGATGATGTTACCCGCTAGGCCATTAATATTCATGACGTCTCTAGGCTAGGTTCATGACGTCACCTGGGTAACTGGTGTTTTTGCGTAACGTAACGTAATGCCGCATTTCGTTTGAAATTGCAAATTAATTTACATATTATATATGCGAAGTTAGATGTCTAATTCAAATCTGCATAAATTGCGCGAGTGAGTTTGACCGTGGCAGCGGACCTTTAAGCAGCTCGGCATGTTGATGTTGTAAACATTTACACTAATCAGTATAATACAATGAAAAAAATGCAGCAACATTAATTTGTGAGTGCTGCTATCACTTACCAAACTTACACGCTAATATCCCAATATTTTTAACGCCTTTTGCAGCTTCTATGCTACAGGTATGTATGAGTTTTACAGCTTAGGAACCAGCGCCAGTGAAATAGCCAGTGCCAGACGAGGTCCACTGAATGCTCAGCACACTTTCTCGACCAGATTAAACAGCACTGGCACTAACAGTAGCCCAAAGCACCACTCCAGCACTCAGCAGCAGAACAGCATAATATGCTTGAACGCCAGCTACTATGCTAAATAAGTTCAACAAATTACAATGTTTATTCTCTAATTTGCTGACGTTCCAGCGCCTGCCGTTGCTCTCTTCGGAACAATGTCGCCCTGGAGGTGAATAGGAAACATGAGATCAATGAAGAAGCTCAGATCAGTCATCAGTTTTCAATTCCATTCACGCCCGACTTGAAGTGGGCTTCGTGCGCTTGTATTGTTTTCTCGGCTTTGGCCCAGTCCGTCTTGTGGCCCAGCCAACATTGCTTTTACGAGTGGTGAACAGGATATTCTGCACAATACACGCAGACCTGTTATTGTCAACTCTATCAGCTGATGACTATGCTAAGCGTAATGCAGTCGTAGATATTGTCCTTCAGCGGCATCATAGATCAAAATAGTATGGCGACGGGAAATTGCAAATTTCCAGCGGAGGAGTTAATGGGTACTCAAAATTTAATTTTTTGTCCCTAATCCCTATGTTCCCCCAATTGGCGGACCCTCTACCGCATATTGTGCTTTTGGAAGAAAACTTTCTGACAGGCAAAAATTTAGGCAGGGGCAATTGCCAACAGCAGTTATAGCACCGCCGTCACTGAGAGCTTCGGTGAATTCAGGAAAGGCAGACGTTATGTTTTGAAAGTTGAATGCCAGTGCACAAACTAAACGCAAATGAAAGTAAAATAAAACTATTATCCTGACAGCTCACTAATGCTTTCGTATCATCAGCTATTTCAAGAGTTACTAGTTAAGCTCAGTACGTACTACAAAACTGGACTTTTATATAGGCTGGTTCTATACGTAGTAACAGGCAAAAATCCTCATTATGCATATAGCACAATATCAACATACAAATGCCAAGTAAAACAAGCAGATTATTTACAGCCTATGTATTAACAGTCTATCAACAGTTCACAACGGTTGGGTAAGCAATTTCTTTATGGCACATCAGCACACAGAAATAAGGTCATACAATAACATTAATAAAAAGAAATTACATTGTGGGTATCGACTGTGTCAAATAACTCTTTAAGGGCGCGTTGCACCAACGTCGTTCAACTTTGAACCCGGGTCAAATCTGAATTTGAACCAAGTTCAGCTGTAAATTGCGTTGCACCAAAGTGGTTCAAGCGTTGATCTCCGTTCAATTCTGAACTGCCATCTGACCATCGATCAAATTTTGATCTCGGTTCAACTTGCGGTTACGCATGCGCACTAGGCAATAAATATTTTCCGTGATACTATCGCTACAAAAGATTGTCCGATTTGAATCTTATCCTGTCCAAAAAACTTCTTCGTATCGAATTATAAGACCTCTAATGCAATTATTCTGATGATCTGGATATGTTAGATTTCTACTATATTCGTTTTATGTTCTCTTTGTGCTCGATAAATTAACAAATAGATGAACATATCGCATTTTTCGGTGGCGATGTCTCGCTGCTACAGTCGAACCCTAACCCAGCAACAAAAACTCATTCGTATCGATTTATAAGATGTTAAATTCAATTATACTTGTGATCTAGATATGTTACATTTGTGCTATATCTGTTTTCTGTGGTCTTTTTGCTCGATAAATTAATTAATGGATAAATAAACAGCATTCCAGAGTGCCGATGCGCCGTTGCTATGCCGTATGCAGTAAACATATTATCTTGACAACGGACATAGAATAATTAACGAATATCTATTGGAACAGAAAATGCGTAGTCTATCGTCGGAACTTTATCATGCAACAGTGTTGATGCGAAAATTGTGTGATAACTTCAAGAAAGCTTAAAATTGGAACAAATTACGGCCAATCTGTACCGATCTGCTTCGTAGGCATTACGTGTGACTGTGACGTTACTGTAGTTGGCCTACAGGCCGAGCGTGGCCTGACCAATCAGAGTCGTCCATGGTATAACCACGACCGTTCAACTGAACGGGAGCTGATCCGAGTTCAACTTGGTGCAACGTAATTCAGCGTGAACTTGGTTCAACTTTTGATCTAGGTTCAGCTGAACTGAGATCATGAACGACGTTGGTGCAACGCGCCCTAAGAGCTGTAACGGACAAGTATGTCTATCTTGCAATGTTGTAATGATGACATTTGAGCAGAACACGTCCAACAGTTAAAGTACAATAACAGAAGGATGACTGTTAGTCTTTTTGACTGAGGAGACATAAATGACTGAACAACGAGCATCGGCACCTGTTCGTCGAGGAAGTCAATGACATCTTTGGCAGCGATTTTGATGCCAGCAGTTTTCAAGTCTGCAATGAACTCGTCTATCTCCAGCGGCTGTCACATTAAAAAACACAAAATTACTGACAACTGCGATGCACCAAATTCTAACATCATTTAACCATACCAGGCTGCTGACTTACTGCAAACAGTTTTGTCGCACAAGAAAGGTTAAAAGGTGGTGTTATAGCTCTTAATGGAAGCCCATTCCAGAGCTACGGAGCGTCACCTGCCGTACGGGATGCCACAGAGTTATCTGCCACCCAACACAGGTGAACGTGCCCCGCCTTAACCCCAGCCAGATAGGCCGGTACTCGATTTACCTACCCTGGAGGGATGGAAGGCTGAGTTGACCTAGGCGGCTGGTTACATATCAAGATGGTTTACCTGCCCGCGGGCAGTCACCCATCCAAGTACTAACTGGGCCCGGCATAGAGTAACTTCATTGATCGAATCAAACACGTTACCGCTAAGCCACACCACAAACCCTACTAGGGAACCAGGGATGTGACGAAGCAGAAAAATATTCGCATTTGAATGCAAATATCAACTTAATGACGAATGCAAATACTTAATCAGTCTCAAGAAAACTTTGCTGTACCAGTATTTCAATAAAGCAAAACATCCAAACTAGATGTTCAGTCAGTAAAAATCAGTATTTAAGGCAAAGATCAACCAATCAAGTTCAAGAAAATGAAATATAGAGAGTTTCAATGTTATCTTCTGTCTGTATCCCTTGTCTAAAGTTCAACAGAGTTCAATCAAATTGAAAAATGAAATATTCGCATTTGACATAAACGCTCATAACTATTTGTTGAATATCAAATAGCTGAAAAGTGGTAATTATTCACATGATGCCAAATGCAAATACACCGTGTCTAAAAAAAACATCCTGCTTTGTAATTGTCCATATCTTTGACAAACATTAACCGATTTTCAAAATTCTTTCACTGGCACACTCTTTGGACAATTTGCAATAAAGTGGTTATTCAATATCCCAGCACACCGTAACTACGTCGCTACACTACCTTGTGAAATATAAATGCAAGAAAAAACTAGCAATACTAGGCAACAGGCATGTTGGAAGTTGAAAGACACTTCAGACCAAAATATCGAAGAAAATGATCTGTACAATGCTATGCTGTATTAGACCCGTCTTTGTGGATATCTGGCGTGTTATACTGTGTGTTTGTTTTTGGCCTTCGTGGTTTAGTAAGGCTACCAGTTCATCCACAATGGTCACGTTGTCTTCAGTACGTGCATGCTTCAATCTGCCGCTCTCATGCCTTTGTTCAGCGCTTCCTGTTGTCCAAATCTTTTTAGTAACGTGTTCAGTCTTTCCCTGTTTCTGTTTACCTTGAGAAATTTTGCCAGTATTTTTTGTGAACTGCATTTTTTGAACTCATAAAAGTTCTTATTTAAAGCCTTGTCCCCCATTGCTAAATGCACGTTACATTACCGGTGTACTGCATGAAAATTTTTTTTACAATAATATCAATAAAAATTATATCATCTGCTTTTGTTTAAAAACACAAAAATGTATCATAAACTAAACATTATTAGCCATTAATAAAAAATGTTCGAAAAATTGTTTTTAGAAAATAATTTTTGCATATGTGTTACTAGGA
>Ga0209671_1002638_pt1 | contig 16628 bp, 9 predicted proteins | sample WorMetHERISLAND2_2_FD_187401 | JGI IMG/M metagenome (GOLD analysis project Ga0209671, IMG submission 187401) | Marine gutless worms symbiont microbial communities from Max Planck institute for Marine Microbiology, Germany - Olavius geniculatus... | ecosystem: Host-associated > Annelida >...
GACACACAATGAAAAATGTTGATAATTCATAAATTTTAATAGTTGAAACTTATGATTATTCATGTAAATAAGAACATAATAAGTAGATGCAATGACATAAAAAATTTAGGATCATCTCAGTCGATTGTTTTTTTCCAGAAAATTTCAATATTTTACTCTGTCTACAAGACTCAGTTAGAAAAAAACACCAATAATTGTGTCTCAGGGCATCTGTGAAAGCCTAACTATAGAGAAATTTTCGGCCATTACTACTACTAGCTTTTCATGGAAATCAACAATTAGTTGATCTCAAAAATGCCAAATTTGAGGCCAAATACTAATTTTGGGAAATTGAGCAGAAAAATTAGCATTATGTGTGCTCATAATCTGCTCTGTCAAAAATTAACTATGTAAAACTGACTACGAAAATGTTCATATTACCAGTCCTAAGAATTTCATATCATAAAAAAAATTGTTATACCTCAACGCAAAATACCTGCACGTGATTGGTCCAAATCACGTCAAGTGACGTTCACAAATACGCCATAGTCACCCCCTCAGCAACAGCGCAGTGACAAAGTGCACTCCACGGAGGCACTATTGACAATAGTGCCCACCCAGAGGGCACTATTTGATTGGCGTCGTCATCACGCCGGCGTCGTCATCACGCCGACGCCGGTCACGCCTCATTAACATTCAAAACGTCTATGAGCACGCCGATGCCAAATTCGTGCATTGTGGCTAAACTGTACATCGTAGTGTTCTATGAGCATCTGTTGTTGCAAAACGAGACATCCTACGTGACTAGCAGACAACTATGCTTAATTTATCCACAGAGAGCATAGAATGCCACAAATTTTGCATATAGGCATTGAGGTATAACAAAACAAATAAAGATTGGCATCTACATCATTATTGAAAACTTTTCCCCTGAGTTCGTAACATGTTGCCCGAGGTCAAAGATCAAGGGCAACATATTATGCACTTCGGATCAAAAATTTTCAATAATGACCTCAACGCCAGCCAATATTTGTATATTTGTACCGCTATTACCACAGAAGAAGACTATGGGCATATTACGATCAGTCACAATTTTAGCATGCTCTACTGTTCGAAGAATAATTAATAACTGCTGCTAATTCTAATTAAAATGAAATGGTTGTAAATAATGTGGAGTATACTTGGCCTCAATGTGCCGAGTTGTCTCAACAATCCTCAGAGTTGCATCGACATAACCTTCGTGACCAATGAACATCATTGTAGCCCAGCAAGCTGCTATAATAGCACCAGCACGACTGCCTGCAATGTGTGAAAACAAATAATCAGCCCCCCCCAAAAAATGACGGAATCACATTAACTCACTAACATTATAATACACTAGTCCAAAAGTGGCTACTACTCAGTCTGCCATAACTAGAGTTTACCAGTCAATGGTCAATAATTGGCGAAGATATGGACAAAAGTAAAGTGCCACGTTTTTTATGGCCCACCCTGAAGAGTCCACCACAGCAAATGGGCACCAAAGCCAAAGCTGCAGTTTATTCACATTCCTAACTCAATCACTAACCCTAACCCTAACCCTATCCGTAGTCAAACAACTGCACCGTTAGAACTAATGCCAATTGAGAATAATAGACTGTTTTTTTGGAAAAATTAGTTGTGATTAGAAAAGTTAATGCTATAAATTATTCTGACGCAGTCACAGAAATGATCACGATTCTGAAGTTGCTTCTTTGCCTACACCATATTCTCCATATTCTACACCATATTTGCCTACACTATGTTCAACAGTTTAACAATTTCTTCAGTGACAGCCGACAAAATGAACTAGCCTGGTACACACTGCCAGTAGGGAGCTACAGTGATACAAGACAAATTATCAGTGCTATAAAAATGTGATTAATGAACAACAAAAATCATTAACCTTGCTGTTACTGCAATTAAAAAATTGATCATCGGATACTTCTCGTTATACGTAAGCATTGAAAAAATCCCTGCGCTTCACGTTGCCAGACGTGCAAAGAAAACCTCGGACTTTTATTAAACGCTCAAATATATTCATGCAGTTTTCTGTTTGCTTTCAAAGTTTAACTAAATCAAAACTGTTTGCAGCCGGCGCCGCATTATGGTGCAGTACTTTTACTCTAGTACTCATGGTACTATTCAGTGTGTGACCATTTTTATGAATTGTTGTCATGGAACAAAATTAACAATTTTGTACTTCCCACTCCTATTTTTTGGCAGACAACAACCAAAAACACTAAATTTTGATGTCATAGTAACGTACCGGCAAAGGTTGGAGTTGCATAGATGCCTCCGGGCCAATCCGGCTGCACGAAATACTGAAAGTGTCGGTAGCTGTGGTCACGATACATCACCACCGACGAGCCCTTTGGGGCATAGCCGTACTGCGGAACATCAACAATATACCAGTAAATAATATAATTTACACAAGACAACAATTCACGATATACAATGTAATGAAAGGCGCTGCGTGACACTGACTAAATATACACTGTGTCAGGAAAAAAGTAACCCCCTAGACATCGTACAATAGAAATGTCAAATCTGAACGAATCTGAATGAGATTGTATGGACCTAATTCCCAATAAATTGCTCAAGCGATCACCTAATTTCATCGAAAAATATTGTTTCTTAAAGAAGTTATTATATAGCATTAGATAAATAAACTATTTTGTTAGTGTAAATTAGCGTAACTCCAACAAAAAAACATTTGATTTTAACAAAAATCCACTTTAACAATGCATTATAATATTGGAAGCCACACAGCCAAATTTTAGTTAGATTAGCTAAAGCAAACAGAAGTTACAGTGGCTTTTGTGAGGTCACTGCATAACACTTCAGTTTTTGGTCTTTCTGTGTATATGATGTCATCCACAAACACCAGAAACTAAAATGTTTTTAAGTGACCGCACAAAAGCTGCTGTAGATATTGTTTGCTTTGGTAGATTTAACTGACATTTGGCAGCTTGACTGCCTACGACTGGTGCATTGTTGACGTAAAATTTTATTAGAATCAGATATTGTTTGTTAGAGTTATTTAAATGTGCAGTAACAGAGGGATTTATTTATGTAATGCCATAAATACATAAATAAATCCCTCTGTTACTGCACATTTAAATAACTCTAACAAACAATATCTGATTCTAATAAAATTTTACGTCTACAATGTACCAGTCATAGGCAATGAAGCTGCCAACGGAGATATTTTGTAACGGAGATATTTTGATATCAATATTCAACAACTGATAACTCCACTAAGAAATAATATTTTTCAACAAAATTTGGCAATCGCTGTGCCAATTTATTGGAAATTAAGTGTGCTAAATTTTATTCAATATCGTTCAAATTTGACAATTTTTTTGCATGATGTCTAGGGGGTTACTTTTTTTCCGCACACAGTGTAGTCTTGGCAAGAAAAGTGCATCTTAGGACACAAATACACAATACAATCCAGAATTAGTAAAACACAGAAAGGTTAAGGTTTTCTCTAGCCATAGTGCTGGAGGAATAAAAGCCTGAGTAAGTGGGTGAGGTAAAGTTTCGCTAAGACTTAAGTCAAAATCTTAGACTAAAGTCTTGACTTTTGACTTGACTTTAGACTTAACTTTCGTTTCCGGTCATCCATCTTTTTCTACGTAATGGTCAAATAATTACATTAATAAGATTACTTAATTAACATTATAAAAGTGTTTTCCGGGCCTATATTAATCGGGTGATATGTGCAATATCAATTTGCTTACCTATATGCCACTTTGTGGATATAAAGGAAATTTTGTGCAATATTTTTAGCAATGCAAGCCAGCGATGACGTCATGATTTATGCGGGTATCATCTGCTGAGTTAACGCCAGTAAGTAGTAAGTAACAAAATGGCTATTATTTATCAGACACCACACTTTATTTTACTAGACAAAAAGTAAATATTATGCTCAAATAATGAACTGAGACAACCGTCTAATCAAGCTAAGGCATAATTGTATTCTTTTAACATTGGAAATTGCCAGCTGACTTTGGTCTTGACTTCAGGCTTAGACCAAAGTCAAGTCAAGATCTCAGCCAGTGAGTAGAGTTTAACATCCCGCCGAACACAGTATAAGTCATTTCGGTGATGGCCAAAAGCATAAAAGCAAGTTCTCTACACCGCAGTAGACCTTATGTGTATCGGCTGAGATGCTGGTGACACCGGCGACGGAGAAGTCAAATGGAGGCAACTCAAAGCCGGCTTCATGCATGAACGGAATCAGAAATCCACCCAGACAACTGTCCACGTGGACTGGGATGGAATAGCGGACTCCCAGCTACAACAGCACAAGTAAGTAAGGAAATAAATAAGTAAGTAACATTTATGATAAACCTACCATGGTTGGGAAACACACAGTGGCAAACCCTCCCATCCCCATACTTTTTCTTCTCAACTCTCTTTCCCATTTCTCTTCCCCCATTCCCTCCACCCTCCACTTCCTTCCCTTCTCCTTCCCCCCCTTAGAAGTGGCCCCCCTGAAATCCAGCTTAGTTCCAGTACATTTAGTCATCCATTTCTGCACAGCTGGTTTAGCGCACGTTAAGCCATGTCACTCTTTTGTTTACTTGCTGTCGGCATCTTGACGAATAAAGCTGTATATAAAACTCACTCAAAGTAGTACTTCCTTCACGTTTTCCAACAAATCATCTTCCTACAATCAAAAAGGGTAACAACAAAGAAAGCAAGAAGCCATAGAAACCTGAGCAATGTCTGTGATGGAGTCCATGACACCATGTGGAAACCCCGGAGCCGATCCAACCAACTACATGTAAACAACACAACAAAACATGTCCATTTTTTAACAGTAATAAAACAATATAAAGCCCCATGGTTCCTACTACTCTGCAGAACTCATTTTCCCTGACTTTGCCCCGACTTTCCAAGACAATATAAATCATTTTACCTGACTAATTTGTTCATGTGAAATAATCTGCGAGCAGAAAAAATTTTGAACTGTTGTATGCAGTCTGCGTACAACAGTTCAAAATCTTTTCTGCATCTTTGCTAAATTTTGCACCCTGATAGTTTTAAATTCCCCAACTTTCACTAATACTCTGACTTTTCCCAGACTTTCACTGACCACGGGAACCATGGGCCGATAGGGCGGTGCTGATCTCCTGTTTCCTTGGTCCTCAGCCAGACCCCAGCTGACACTGCAAAACCACAGATGTGGGACCAGTGCATTGCACGCTATGTCTGTGGAACTCACTGCACTTGCCTACCCACGGAGGGATGGCCAGGCTGAGTTGACCTGGGTGGCTGGTTACATACTGCGATGGTATACCCACCTGCCAACAATCACCGATCCAAGTACTGACCAGGCATGGCCAATGTTTCACGGAGTTATTCAATAAAAACCAAGGGTTCCCGTAATTATGAATCACCGCGTACAGGAGAAAGGCTGAGACCAATAAACTACTTGCAATTAATTGTGAGATCAGCATAAGTGATGCGCCTAAAGTAACGGTAAAGTACTGGTAAGCAAAAGTAAGTAAGCAAGCCTACAGTACAATGACTTATCTACAAATAAAATTGAACTCAACTCAGTGTAGCTCGAAGCAGAATAAAAACTGGAAATGTTTGAACTGGCACATAAAAAGATAAAAAAAATTGCGATGCACGTAACTAACCATACACGTCCGAGAGGTTATGGCACATTTCATCGCTCGGACGTTGACCTTACGAGTGACTTCATTTACTGGAATGTGAATAACTTTTATACAGAAGTACTGGCCGGCCTGCAATATGCAAAAACATTTGTCAATAACATGACGGCTTGATGTTGACACATTGCACAGCCATCCATCTGACCTTCGACCTGCTAAGCTGAAAATTGTTAAAAATAAATACTAGATATATTAAAAACAGCAAAAATAATCAAAACTGATGCCACTAGATCTTATATTCTGAGGCTTTAATTGCATCAAATTTGATCTCCACCTCAAACCCAACTGGGGCAGCTCACAGCACTCCCCCATAGCTCCTAGCTGAAATCTAGGGGGTCCTACTTCTAACGGAAAAACAGAGGCAAGGAAAAAGAAAGGAAAAAAAGAGAAAAAAGAAGGAAAAAGAGTGAGGCAAGGCTCCCCAATTCACACTTCTGGTTACACCACTGTACTGTACACCGTGGGCCATAAAAAACGTGGTACTGAACTTTTGTCCATATCTTCATCAATTATTGACTGATTTTCAAATTTTTTTACTGGCACACTCTGCGGACAATTTGCAATAATGTGATTATTATATATTTCACCACACCATAAATGCGTCTTCACACTACCTTGTGAAACATAAATGTAAAAAACCTAACGATAATAACAAAGATTTAAGTAAATGAAAAAAAACACTTCAGACCAACATTGCAGTGATTGACCCGTATGACACAGGACTGTGTTAGACCCTAAAGTCTACTATTATACAGATCATTCACTGCAATGTTGATGTAAAGTGTTCTTTTTTCAATTTTACCAAGACGTTTGTTCATTATTATTGTTATGCATGCATATTTCATTCATATTTCACAAGGCAGTGTAGTGATGCACTTACAGTGTGCCAGTTCAAAAATTTTGAAAATCGGTCATTAATTGGCGAAGATGTGGACAAAAGTAAAGTGCCACGTTTTTTTACAGCCCACCCTGTACTATTACAAAAAAAAACAGAAAGTGAAATAACAAAGAAAACGACTTGCCTTGTCAAATGCAGCGTGGGCAGTGACAGGTATCAGCCTAAAGCAGCATCATCATTCAAAGCAGGTTCACATTATAAACAACGACAGAATGCATCTAGCTGTTTAAACCGACCTTCTTTCACGATTCCGGGGACAGAATATTTGATCACTTAACAAAACATTTCTGCCAGAGGGATAGAAGTGATAGAAGGCTGAGTTGACCGTGGTGTTGGTTATATACTGAGATGGTTTACCTGACCGCAGACAGTCACCCACTTCAGTAGTACATCGTACATATTACATTATGAATAGGGCCTACAGTTCTCCACGGGATGTGGAATTTCCAGCCGAGCGGCGAAATTTGCCCTTTTCCGCAAAATTCTGATATTGCCGCGAAATTTCGCGGAATTTGGCAGAAGTTAAAAAATGACCGATAATTAGTACGATCGCTGGCTTTAAACTAACTACACGGTGTTTTATAAAATAAGAACCCCTTTTTGTTTTTTTATAATTCATTCAAATGATAATCAATTTACACAAAATTTCTACCAGCTATAGCTGACAAAATACTAATTCAAAATATTTAAACTAAAAAAGGCAGTTTATTAAAAATTCTTTGCTAGTCATGACATAATGCTGACGTCATAATGTGTTGTGACTACAAGCTTGCTTGTCTCAACTGGTGCTGCCACTTGCTACCCAGCTTCGATGGTGAACTTAATCTGGTTCGCTAATGAAAAATGTTTATCATGTCAGCACTGCGCAACATCAAAACATGAAATCAGGCGTCTCGTGATTCAAAAACTCAACCATCTTGCAAGCTCGGTGTCTTAGCACACTGTCTTGCTCGAACGCATAAAAGTCCAACTATCCCCACAGACACGTAAATGCAATTGCTTTGCACATTTTTTTGTGGCTAGAACTGTAAAACTTAAAAAATTTGTCACCAACGAACCACATTTTTCACCATCAGAGCAAAGTAGCAACTGACAGCACCAAATGAGACTAGCAAGCTTGTACCCGTGACATATTATGATGTCAGCATTTCATCACAGCAAGCAAAGAATATTGAATCAACTGCCATATTTTGTTAAAATATTCTGAATTAGTATTTCTTCAGCTACAACTGCTAAAAATTTCACACAAATTTTCATTTGAGTGAATTATTTTAAAAAAAACAAAAAGGGGCCTCTTTTTTATAAAACATCGTGTATATCGCAGAAAAAAAATCAAACTAAACTGCCTAAAACTGAGTCCATGCTAATAATTACCATCATAATATGGCAGAATCATAAATAATGTGACTAACTGACAAATTGTACTTTAAAAAAAAAACAAAAAATTGATAATTTCCTCTTTATGCTGCTAGCATAACTGAGTGCCATGCCATCATCCAAAAATGAAAGTTTTTAAACAGAATAAAGCTTAGTTTATGCAAAAACGAAAGGCCGCGGTAAGGCGAGGAATTTGGACAATTTTGCCGCGGTAAGCCGCAAAATTTTCTGTGAAAAACCGTGGGCCCTAGATATCACTCATTCAAACACAACAGAACAAGACATTAGATCATAAACTCAGTCAAATCACAAAATGTAACAGATGATTTTTATAAGTTAATATATACAAACATTTCCGGTTGTTGAATTCCCCTCGAGTGAGCCAGATCACGATATGCTTTACACGCCAGCATGATGCTCTCTGTTCCACCAGACGTCATCTGTGTCACAGTAACGAATATATTATACAAATTAAACATCAATTAAACCAGTAACTAATCATTAATCTTGACTGCAAATTAACAACGGTAACTGCCAGCTTTTAATAAAAGATTTCTGTTAACCAAAAATGTAAAATATTTGGCTAGCAATGATCACAAATACACCAAGATGTAGTTAGTACATGTTGCTTTTATCCAGTTTTGTATCCAAACCTAAAAATTTTTTTCACATTCTCTGGCGAAAAATAATAATTTTTCTCCAACGTTTCTCATTACATTCATACTTATAATTTTGCATTTTCCAACTAGAAATACAATAATTACAATATTATTTGTACACAAATGAATTAATTGACTAACTGTGTGATTAATCTAGTTATTATTATAATTAATATTATTACTAGAATTATTGCAACACACCGTGCCACAGGATGTGACAGGATCTCCGTGGAACAAGTCACACGTCATCCGCACAATTTCTGCTTCCATCTTACGAATGTCCGGAAAGACGTCCGGATGCAGCGGATTGGTCCATGCAAACTCAGCATACACCTCAACGACCAATCAGAATGCAGCATATCTCAAACAATGGTCTAATGAGCAAAAGGCACCTCTAAGAACTTTGTTTAAGAGGTGCTTTAAAATTTATTTATTAACTGATTGCATGGTTCTTGCCCATATGTCAAAATAAAATTCAAGATCTTTTAAGAACCACACAAGATATATAATGAGAGAACTGTATTAAATCAAACCGGCACTTTTATAACTATATATAAGCAGATTCAGTTTACGTTCGACAATTTAACTCCTTCAATCATGAATGAAAAACTGGAATTATCAGTAAGTAACAGTAATGATGAAGTCTATTCACCACTCACACTCAGGCGACACTGATTCTGAAAATCACTTTTTTGGTCACAACGTTTTAAAAAATCAAATTGAAGCACTTTTAAGGACCTTCAGACACAGATTCAAGGACTTTCAGAAACCATGTCTGTTCTCAAGGACTTTCCAGGTCTTGAAAATCTGGAAAAAAATTCAAGGACTTTCAAAGACATGCAAGGACCCGCAAGAGCCACGTGATTGGTTGACTGCGGGTAAATATTCCATTCACAGAAAAATAGGAGAAAGCAAAAATCTTATAATGTCAAATAAAAAGGCCAGAATGATGCAGATCTCACACAATTATGACTGCAGCCAATTCGTATATATAGTCTGCAGATTGGAAATAGCGCAGCACTAAGAGTATAGCAAACTACGTATAATATTTGTCAGAACTTGACCACCACTACGACAAGGCTCCTGGGCAACTGCAATTTCACAGCGAAAACATTTTAAAAAACACTGCAATAGTTCTTTGTTTATCTAAGCATGCTTCTGTCATGCCCCACCTATGGGAATTCAATGTCGGGATTTCCACTAGTGCCTTTACAGTATATAACTGATGCTGATGACGGGAAATTCCAATAATAACACAAACAGCCCGGACATTATGGCTGCTGGTCAATTAATCCGTCAAAATCTTTAATAATCAGCTGAAAGACTGCAAATTACAAACATATAAAATACAGAAATAAAAATGACAATACAGTGAAATAATTGGCACCTATATAATTCTTCGTTTTAAATAGCTCCACACTGAAGTCTGATTCTTAAAGAAATCAAAAATCAAAGAAGTGCAGTAATTACTTTAGATGTGAGTCGTGTGAGTTTATCGTCGCCGCTGTATACTGTGCCGGAGCAAGCACCTTCGCTCCATTTCACATCAACTGCAGAGTTAAACACACGTGTTTATACGACATTCTTTTCACTTTTCATGCAAATATATGTCTACAAATAAATGCAATAATTTCCGATCTATCTCGTTGCTGCAGGTCCAAAACTGCGGAACAACTTCCAGCTCATTGAAAACAAACTGATATTAGATTTGAACAGTTTGAGCGGCTGCTAATGAAACGAGCCAATAGGCATCGATTTGGCTGTTGACTAAGGCCACGGAAATAAATAGATAAATAAAAACAAGATCAGCCAGAACCAGTTGATCCCAGGCATTAAAGATCACAAAATGAGGGACATAAAACGTCACACAATCGTTCAGATTACCACAGATGAGGCAGCCGATGAAAGACGCCTGACAAGCCGCCGGTCGCTGGGTCACTGCATGCTATTGTATGCCGCTTGTGTGTGCTGCGTAGTGCACTCATTGCCCGAAGATACTCTGTCACGGGAGGGGAGACTTTGTAGTGGGGAAACTATTTAATGTGACACTGCCAGACTGAAAGTGTCGACGTTGGTGACTTAAACTCGCTATGAATAAAAGGACTGACAGAGCGACGTGCAGCAGCAGCAGCAGCACTGCTGATGCTGCTGAGTGCCAGAGATGGTGATTATGTCATTATTGGCCCAGATGGACAGACAAACAGACAGAATCTGCAATGACTCAGTAACAAAGACCGGTGTCATAGCGGCAGAACGCGACAGTCAAACATTTTCGTTTGGGTGTTGAGATTGTGGCGCATTGCGGCTAACTGCTAACCTGTGCCTTTTAAGCTACCTTGCTTACTTACTTACTAAAGCATGCTAATGTTGCAAAATATTTACAGCATGTTCCTGTGAAGCTTGATTAAATGCAAACATTTTGATACCATAAATGTGGCTAAAGGAAAGACTTCTCATACTTTCAACCTTCCAACTCACAAGCAAAATAATATTCCCTTATGAGTTATGACTGTGGCCTATGGCATTACAATTATCAGCATAATTAATAATTACTGAAAAAGGTCCAGATAATTGCTATGGAACTGCTAAAATAAGTTGATGCCAGAACCAAAATCATTTGCTTAACCAACAACACTAATTAAAGCAATGATAACGATCACACTGCCAGAAAATGATTCTTAAAAAATTATAAAAAAAGCAGCACACTAACCAAGCTTCTTATATTTCATCAATTCCTGCAGAATATCATCCTAAAAACAGCAAATAAAGATGCAACGTATACTCTAAAAAAACATTGGTATCTAAATATACACCGTGGGTCATAAAAAATTTGCCACTTTAAGCCTATTTTTGTCCATATCTTTGCCAATCATCAACCAATTTTCAAAATTCTTTCACTGGCACACTCTGCAAACAATTTGCAATAACGTGATTATTATACATATATCATATCACACGGTAAATGCGTTTCTACACTACCTTGTAAAATATAAATCTAAGCAAAAACTAACGACAATAACAAAAATTTAGATAAATGAAAAAAAAACGCTTCAGACCAACATTGCAATGAATGATTCGTATGACACTAGACTGTGTTAGACCCAAACAGTCTAGTGTCATACAGACCATTCACTGCAATGTTGCAATTTTACTGAAATGTTTGTTTGTTATTTATTGTTATGTATGCATATTTCATTAATATTTCACAAGGTAGTGTAGAGACGCATTTACAGTGAGGTGGAATCTACAATAATCACATTATCGCAAATTTCCTGCAAAGTGCACAAGTGAAGGTTTTATAAATCGGTCAATAATTGGCGAAAATATGGACAACAGTAAAGTGGCATGTTTTTTGGCCTACACTGTACTAAGCAAACTAACAAAAGTAACTTACAGAAATTGTACGAGAAATGAACTATTGGTTGAATGCTCCATTCTTGTCACCTGAGTGTGACAAAAGCATAAAAAATGTAGAAAAATGGAATGCTAAAACATGCAAAAGTTGTGAATGAATTTAGCACGATCCATACTGAGAAGACAGATGAAACCTTTGCTAGCACATTGGCAATCTCCCAAATCCAAGCTAACACGCAGTTTGGTTTCAGCCTAACTAACTCATTTTTCCAAAATTACTGTGTGTTAGACCATGTGGGGAGCTGTTGCAGCTACACTTTTACAGGTCAGAGGACCTTCACATTTTCCATAAAACAGCATTACAGTACCGAAATGCCACCAAATAAAAACTCAGAAACTGGCATTTCACAAGCCAACTAGGTCATTCAGCCAATTAACTCCAACGCAAACTTGTATAACTTGCAATTTATTTAAAAAACTTTACATCACATGAAGTGAAATTCGTGTATTGCCATTACCATCACTATTTTTAACCTTTATTACTCAATTCCCAAAGGTAACATAATGAATGCTAAGCAAATAGACCACAGCGGTGTTTATTCTGTGGTAAGAGCATCGTGGAAGGAGACAGGATTTCCCCATTATTACAGGTCCAATATTATTATTATTACCACCTCAGACATTCCTGTAGCTGGAAGCTTCTGTAGATACGAATGTCCCTTCGCAGTTTTGTGAAAATTCTTCTCTAGATCATTCTTCTGTTTGCTCAGTTCGGCATCTATCCATTTTCCAATGTATGGCAGTCGTCGGACGGTGCGAAAGATGAATTTCTTCGTGCGAGAAAAAACACCTAGCGACAGCATGCAACAAACTGGAACATAGATTTACCATATACAAGAATATGTGGTTGTGCTTTCTTGTAGATTAAAAATTAAACCTACACTGTGTCTCAAAAAAACATCATCGACATTTTAGACTGTAACTTGAAAACCACTTAACAAATTTTGATAATTTTTGGTAGGAATATTTTTTATACAACTTGACATCAAATGATCATTTAGTTTCCCACCTCATCTAACATTCGTTTCTGCACTACCTGGGGAAAACACAACGAGCAAAATATCACTTTTTATCAAATGCGATATGACTGCTTAATTAACATAACGCGTAAAAACACATTTTGTTTACATTTTTGGCACTTTAGCCGACATTTCATTCAGTTGTCCATTTTTTAATTGCCTGCAGTAAAACTGCTTCAAGTGTTGGCCCACTATGCGAACACGGGCAAAAAGATGCTTTCTCCATTCATTGACAGCAGTATCGATAATGTTCTGCTCAAGACCAATCCAGGCTGTACCAGTCGCTTCTTGACTTCACAAACATTCCTAAACTTCATCTGGTAAACATACTGCTGCATGACAGTCAAATCTTGTAATAGATTAAAACTGATGAAATTTATTAGCGTTTTGTCATTCATTTTAACACGTATTATGCTTGGTCTGTTTTCCCCAGGTATTGCAAAAGCAGATGTTGTGTGAGGTGATAACTAAAACACTTATTAAATAGCCAGTTGTGTCGGAAATATTTACGCCAAAAATTATTAAAATCTGCTAATTTTTGTTCAAGTTACAATCGATAATGTCGGGGATGTTTTTTCAGGTTTTCTGTTTATTTCAACACATATTGCACTTGATCAGCTTTCCCTAGGTAGTGCAGAAGCATACATTGGGTGAGGTGAGAAACTGAACAGTAATTTGACGGCAAGTTGTGTCAGGAATATTCGTGCTAAAAATTATCAAAATTTGATAATTGGTTTTCAAGTTACAGTCTAAAATGTCGATGATGTTTTTTTTGACACACAGTATAGGTTTAATTTTTACGCGCAAAAGCAGCAATGCTATAGCGCGTCTTAGCTATCGCAATTCTGTCCGTCCGTCCGTCTGTCACACGGGTGGATCATGCAAAAACGGTCCAAGCTAGGATCTCCAAATCTTCACCATCGGCTGCCTGGAAGACTCTAGTTTCAGGAACCGTAAAGCTTTTTCGTAAACTCAAAGGGGGTCACCCTGAACGAGGTTGCTAAATGAGAGGGGGGTGGTCAAAATTTGCGATTTTTGGCCAATAACTCGCTGTATCTCAGTAACGGTGCGAGATAAGGCCTAGGTTACCATTAATCACCAATAGGAAATCGTATACTGGCTTTCGATTGGCGCTGAAATCACTGACCTTGGATGACCTTGAACGCCAAAATAGGGGTTTTTACGGATTTTTTTCGCGATATGAGGCTGCGCAAGTCTTTATCATTCACAAGGAGGCGCCACCGTCGCCAACGCCACACGCGCCTATGGCTGATGTGTATTAGGCCGATGGGCCAAGTTCAAGTGACATGCAATTTTCGAAACTATAACTACTGAACTGGAAATGCTATAGGCTTTCGCGCGTCTCGTGAGCTTTGCTCAAATTTCTTGTTAATCTACAAGAAAGCACAACCACAAATTCTTGTATACGGTAAATCTATGTCAGGGATGGTTTTTTGAGGCACAGTGTACAAATGCCCCTAAATAAACGCAAAAACATGTAATGCTGTTCTACAGTGCACGATACAAAATACTAGTGCCAATCACAAAAAATAACCATAAAAGGGAGTGGAAAATACTTAAACCTAAGCAAGTAAATAGCAGTGGACACAACACAAGCTTACAGTAAACTTCTAGGAACTGTTGAAGAATAACCTTATTATATAGCAAGTGGTACTAACGTTCCTCAACCTAATGACTGAACAACAAGACAAAGAGTAAATTAAATTATGTTAAAGCTTTTTAGTATTCTATCTAAAAATGACAAAACTATGGCAATATAGTGTTATATCCTCGTAGTTACCATGCCACAAAAACAAGATGCATACTTTCATTGTGTCTGAAGAGAAACTCATAAATCCACACAATGAGCAGGGTAGCACAGATGGAACAAGCTGCAATCTCCCACGGCTCAAAAAATGCAAGCGCCCGATTTGCTTTGTTCCTCGAAGCTGCCACGGCTGTCCTCACATAAGGCAATGCCACGTCCTGTGTGTAACAAAATTCACAGGAAAACATTGATGTAATGGGCAAATAACATGCATAAATTCCAAAAATTCAAAAAGATGCGAGAAATGCAAAAGAAACATTTGTGCTGCACGCGGTACGATGGTAGTGATGATTAAATATTAGGATTTCAATTTCAATACAATATTGATATGATATTTTGAAAATATCACGATATCGATATTTTAAAAATGATAAGTATGTATATCTTACGCAAGCACAAGAACAAGACGTGAGAGTTCAGCAAGGTAGTTTGCTTTACGTAGATAATAAAATGTGTCAGTGAACTTAAAAATCAACTATAGACTGTTGTAAGTGTCGTTAAATTACGACACTATAGTTAGTTTGTTTCGGTTAGACTGTCATTTTCTCCATTTGTTCTCGTTATTTTGGTAATGCAGTAACAAAAATATAAAAATGTGGCGTAAAATATCGCAATATATCGAAAATACTGTGACACATAAAAAATATCGCGAATGTCGAAAAAATTCTATATGTTTTTCGACGATATGATACAATGTGATATATCGATATCCAAAACGATATATCGATATTTTCGATATACCAAATCATCACTACTGCACCGGCAGCAAATTACCGCAAATTAGATGCTAGGGCAAACGTTGGCGTTAGGATCAGAGTTAGGATTACAAATTAATGTTAGTGTTCACGCAGTAATTTGCTGCCGGTGCGGTTGGTGCTGCCAATGCGGTGTTTTGTCTCACCCTGTTGCATGCCATCAATGGCACAAGAATCTATGTATACTAGATAGTTTCAAACGTATACACACTATTTTTTACCATATTGTTGTTAAACATACTCCGTGATGACAAAATGCTTGAGGAACAATTTGTAAATTATGGTTATACACGGCTCAGATTTCAAATATGAATGCAGCTTATAACTAGGCTAAAACAAACGGTGTGACGAAACAGCGCACCGGCCTCACCGACCGCACCAGCAGCAATTCCTACCGCACCGGCATCAGATCACCGGAGCGGCGCCTAAAACGACCACTTCGAGCATGGCGGCAGCTGCAGACGATTGGACGCTGTCTTAGGGTTAGGGTTAGTGGTCGTTTTAGACGCCGGTGCGGTAATTTCCTGCCGGTGCGGTCGGTGAGGCCGGTGCGGTGTTTCGTCGCACCCTACAAAAAATATGCCATGAAACGAAACCAACTTTAACATACATCGAAAAAATAAGTTAGGATTTTGACTAAAAACGGTCACAACATCACAACAGCCGCAACCAATCAGCTATGGTGTACGCGCCGACTAAGCGGCTCTGCACGCAATCCGTGCCAGAGAACAATACGCGGATGCTATTCCTGGAACTTGTCGCAACACTAGCTGCAACTACGGATAACTTTCAGCAAATGTGTTAATGCCGACTGCATACCCATAAATCAGCAAACACTGCCTTTGTTGCGTTCATCATCGAATCAACCATCTTAGCAAATAATTGAAAGATGAAAAAGCAGCTGAATCAAATCTTTATTGTTTACGTTTTACGTCAACACCTGACACGTGACCTGTGACCTTTGACCCAAAAACAATGCTGTGCAGAG
>Ga0209671_1002639_pt1 | contig 16626 bp, 10 predicted proteins | sample WorMetHERISLAND2_2_FD_187401 | JGI IMG/M metagenome (GOLD analysis project Ga0209671, IMG submission 187401) | Marine gutless worms symbiont microbial communities from Max Planck institute for Marine Microbiology, Germany - Olavius geniculatus... | ecosystem: Host-associated > Annelida >...
ACCTTGGGGCAGCCCACAGTGAAGATTTCGTGATCCTAGCTTGCACCGTTTTGATACAGTCCACGAGTGTGACAGACGGACGGACAGACGCCCAGGCGATGGCAAAGACGCGCGAAGCATTCTGCTTTCGCGCGCAATAATGAGTTGAGTGTTCGGTATCGCTCCAGCGACTATCGAGTATCGACCCAAAATGGTGTCGTTGCATCACTAATTTTGTGGAAGTAAACAAACTCGAATTATATATTCTTTGTCGAAAAGTAAACAAACTTATATTTTCCCGAATTTTGGAAATAATATATTATTCTGTTTACTGACACAGAGAGATAGTAACTTACTGATAAATGTTAATATGGCAGACACTGATATTATAGAGTTTTATCCTAATCCGATGTGCGTTCATGACAGAATGCGTGAGATGTTTGCTGGCTACGGTACATGTGACAGTATGAATGTGAAGCCACTGCCCACCGAGGCCGTTGCGAAGAAAAACATGCGACATTCGTCGCAGAAATACAGTAGTTTTATGCAAGAAAATCTTTCTGTTGAGTTTGAATGCCAGACTACTCGCAGCTGTTCAAACAAGTTGTCAGCATCACAACCAAGTTACCCGTTGTTACCACCTAATGCTTGTACGCAATTTTTTACTCTGCTAATTTTTATTCAACTGAGACAATGCTTTTTGATATGTATGTGTTGCATGTGATTTATTGATTACATAGTTATTTAGCTGTCAGTTGATATTTGAAAATGTTGTTCTGCAAATTATTAATGTTTTATAATGATTGGTGTCATTATGACTTTAATAGGTAATTGTTTAGAATAGCTACGCCACCTTAAACGGGTGTGTACATACATGATATTGATGTGTATTGGTAGAATGACTTTTGTTATGCATGTTTTTAAGGTGAAATCTCGGCGAATACTGTTAGTTAACTTTTGATGACCGATTATAAAATTTACTGTAAACACACCAGTTTGTTTATTTTTTTTTGGTATTATGTTGTGCTTAAGTAACGGGAAGTACCAAAATTTTTGGGTGCAGGTGTGCAATATAGGTGTTTTTTATTGTGAAAATTCCATTTCTATGCCGGAAGTGGGTGTGGCGGGCAGCATCATGTACTGTCAGACATTGACTTTCACGGCCTGTATAGCATGTTGAGGTGATCACGTGTGCTACATTGGCGGTCAGTGGTGGTTGTCTAGACTAAGCACATGTGGCGTGCGTGTTATGGCATCGAATGCGAATATCGTCAACTTTGGAGCATTTAGTTGGACAGTGCTGCGTTTTTGTAATGTGTGTAATAGTGCAACAGATTTTTTTAGCTTTGTTGTGCGTCGTGTCGTCGTTCTGCGTGAAAATGCAGCAGTATCAGTGTGTGTGCTACTTTTTTGGCTGAACAAGGTAGTTGTACATTTGTTTTGTGATTTGTTTGTTTTAATGTTGCTTCAGAAGTGACTGAAATAGGTAGAATTAGTGTTGTTATGCATGTTTCAGACTAGTTTAATTATTCTACATTTCTGTCACTTCTGAAGCAATCTGGGGTGGAGAAATTAATGTAAATTTTTACCCTTTAATATGCTATGTGTTTTTGCTTGTGGTGCTGGGGGCATTATGCTTTTGTGTTATTGTTTGTGCTTGCATCCATCTATGATGTTTTTTGCATTGTTTGCGTATTGATAGTTATGGATTGTTCATCAAATGTTTGTTAGTGTTGCAAGTGCATCTTGGCACAAATATGAACGGGTTATTTTTTAGCATCGAAATTCAAGGGTCATGGTTTTTCTAGTCAGTGAATGTAGACCTAGAATGATGCAGTACTTTGAGGTTCACTTCTGTAGTCTGTGTTATTGACCTGCGGAAATAAGAAGTTGTTATTATTGACCATAAAATTTCTGCGGTGCTTGTGATTAAATGTATGCGACTGATTTGTTGTGATTCTGAAGATGATGATTTGCTGGTTGAGCCGTGCATGGCGAATGTGAAGAAGGCATCAAAGAAAGTTGAGTGTGCCGTTAACAAGTTGAAAAAAGCTCGCTCCAGAATGAAGGTGTTTACAACAGACGTTAATCATACAGGACTTTTGCGGGTCCTTGAAAGTCTTTGAATTTTTTTTTTAGATTTTCAGGTCCGGAAAGTCCTTGAAAACGGAGATGGTTCTTGAATGTCCTTGAATCTGTGTCTGAAAGTCCTTGAAAAGTTCTTGAATTTGATTTTGACAAATGGGCACGAACCATGATCATAGCATGTTCATGTAACGAAGCATTGTTGAGTGTGCACCTCATAATGTATGTCAAGACTTTTAAAAAATAAGGTGTTCTTACACTATGTCGACTAGTAGCATGTTAAATTTTTTTTATGTCAGTTTAAAGTTTTTTTTCATAATTTGTATTTGATATATTTAACTTTAGTGTTTGATTTCTAAGTGAACAACCTGTTAACAAAATATAACACTGTAAATTTGTCATCTTAACGTTACAAATTGCCAACTTTGTCAGCAGTATGCAGTATGTACGTCAATGCCCTCTGTGCTGTGGTTCGTTTGTGTATTTTTATATGTGGTGTTGTTCATTTTTTTCAGCACGAAAGAATGCAGATGATGGTGAAAGACACACTGGCTCAAATTCAACAGATGTCATCAAAAAAATGTGCTGACACCGATAATGATACTAATGAAGAAGGTGAAGATAGTGGTGATGATTATGCTGCCACAGCTTATGACAGAGCATTTAATCTTCGTGAAGGCGTCGCAGTGCAGGTGAACATTCTTGCTAAGGCAAGTCGACAACTGATGGAAGCTGAAACGCAGAAGCAGGTACATGTGCATTTTTGTAACTAACGGTAATGCAGATACTCGCAAGTATTGCCGAGTATCCTGTGTCTGTGCGTTGATTGTCACAAAGTACAGCCTGTTGTATAGTTGAAAATGTACCATGAATATCGTATGACTTCTAATACTGGCCAGTTCCATGTCTCAAATATAAGCCCAATCTCTCTGATACAAGTTATGGTGGCAGGGGATCTAGGTAACTTGTTTAATACAAGACAACACAGATTGGTCTTCAATAAGGGCCTGGTACTACGTTATCAGGTAGGATACTAGCAGACAGTACATAAATAAGCCGTGATTATAATGCTTTGACAGAAATGAAACTTAGGCATGTTTTATAGTGTATGTACCTTGCATGCAGAAAATGTTTATTATCCAGGTTGAATAGTTGACCCTAGAAGCTAGGTCTTTTATAGAAGGTGGTTGTTCTAGTTTTAGACTACCAGGTAGATAGGATTTTGCTTACAAGCTGCAGACCTGTCAGGTTTTGTTGAAATGTACAACTGGTACAGTTTTACGTGGGCCACAGAATTTTGAGTCGAGCCGTGGAATTTGCCGTTTACCACAGAATTTTGATCTTGCCGCGGAATTTCGGGGTACAGAAGTTAAGAAATGACCAATGATTAGTACAATAATCGGCTTTAAATCAAACTAACTATATTGCGAAGAAAAATCAAACTGAATTACCTAAAATGCATCCCGTATACGGCAAATCGTAAGTTAACTCAATGCTACTAATTGACAAATTGCACTTTTGAAAGGAAAAAAGATCGATAATTTCCTTTGTATGTTGCTAGCATAACTGAGCACAATGCCAGCATCCAAAACTGAAGTTTTTGAAACAGAATAAGGCTTAGTTTACACGCAGACAGAAGGCCACGGTAAGCTGCGGAATTAGGACAATTTTGCCACAGTGAGCCGTGGAATTTTGCGAACTGGCTCACAGAATTTGGCAGAATTTAACGCGGAAAACTGCGGACCCTAATTATGTGCTTGTTATGTGCGTTGGTTTGTTTAGACATTCAACCCAGCATATGCAGGTGGGTGTGCCAGTTTTATTCCTTACTCTGATGGTGATGGACAGAATGCACCGGGGACACTTGTGTTGCCGTCAGGTCCAAAACTAACTGATATCTGTATCCTTTGCTAGTGATGGTGAACTGAACATGAGGTAGTATGGAATAACAATTGGCATGTTTGATAAGCCAGTACTAGATTGTTGTGGTTTATACAAAACGAATGCATTTGATGTGAAATTAGGAAACAGTTGCCTTAAATTCTTGGACATTCAAGAGGGTTTGATAGGGTCCTGTGTAAACCGTGGCAGTTTGCTTCTCTGAACTTGCTGCAAATGGTTATTACTAGGGCCCACAGTTTTCTGCAAAAAATTTTGCCAAATTCCATGGGTCAGTTCGCAAAATTCCTCGGCTCACCGCGGCAAGATTGTCCAAATTTTGCGGTTTACCGCGGCCTTCTGTTTGTGCAAAAACTAAGCTCCATTCTGTTAAAAAAAACTTTATTTTTTTGAGGTTGGCATGGTGCTCAGTTACACTAGCAACATGCAAAGAAAATGATCGATCTTTATATCTTTTCAAAATTGCAATTTGTCAGTTAGTTGCATTGTGTCTATTTATCGCTGTGCCATATTACGATGGTAATTATCAGTATGTATGCAGTTTTAGGCAGTTTAGTTTGAGTTTTCTACACGATACTGTGATATAGTTAGTCTAATTACATTATCAAGCTGACGATCGTAGTAATCATCGGTCATTTCTCAACTTCTGCAAAATTTCACATAATTTCACGGCAGTATCAAAATTCCATGGAAAAGGGCAAATTCTGCAGCCTGGCTCAAAAATCCGCAGCCCGCAGAATACCGTGGGCCCTAGTTATTACTTGTAATTTAATTTCTATTTATTCATTTACATATTTGATCCTTGACTGAGTCGAATCCAGCATTTTATCCAGTTAGCTGTGATGGAGACAGAGTGAAGGTTTCAGCAGCTGGTTGCAAGGTGCCGTTGGGTGGACGAATTTACGAGACTGATGCAGCGTCTATGCATGGTGATCATTTAGGTAGCATTTCTTCGTAGAAGGTCCTTATAAAGTTACGATGTTGTTTTCATTGATTAGTATTTAGTGTTGTCAGTGTATTAGACCTCCCATCATTTTAACTAGACCTGTCAAAGCGTTAATTTTTTTAACGCCTTATTAATGCCCCAAAGCCCATCAAGAAAGAGTAGGGGGAGTTACCCCTGGCTCCACTGCATTTGGGGGCCCCGCCTGTAGAATATAGAAAGTTAGAAGGCAAATAGAAGCACATTTTTCAACAATAAATGTCGTTATTACTAGCATAGAAATCTATTAGCCTGTCATCTAAATAATATTTATTTGCAGTAGTGATGGAACGACAACTACAGTTTGGTTATTTGAATTCATTTGATTGTCAAATAACTGCAGTTTAACGGAATATTGGAACTTTTACTTCACAGTATTCAGTAAATTAAATAAATTTACACATGTGCATTAATGTTTTAATGCACATTAATCTTTTAAATGCACATTAATCTTTTAAATGCACATTAATTTATGAACACATTAACACGTTAATTAACGTGTTAATTTTACAGCTCTAATTTTAATGGCCAATTTTAGATAAGCCCAGGTTTCTCAGTTTTCTCGTGATTTGTTAAACCGGTTTTTTTAAGTGAGATTATTTGTTCATTTCGCAAAACATAGAGTTGCTGGTGCTGAAAGTAGATAATGTGTTTAGTACAGTATCGCTTTTGCCCATCACTTTTGATGTTTTTAGCTAGATGGCAGAGTTGCATTGAATGTCATTGTTTGTATGCAGTCATCTGTCGCTGTGACAACAGAACCAGCATCATAAAAGTGAACTTTGCTGATGACAGTGAGAAACCGTTGACGGCTGATGTTGTGATGGATCATGACTGGGCAGCCATTGGTAGACCAACGTCTGTTTGCCTCAAGTCAGTTGCATCACTGCTTAGGCATAAAAAAGTTCCTATGTTTGGTGAAAAATTACGTGCTGAGAAGTTGAAATATTTATATATATATTTTGTTATTTTATGAGATGCTATGTAATATTACACAAAACTCGTGCAAAACATTTGACAGTTGACACACTGATTGAATGAGATGAATGAAAATTAAGGTTGTAAAGATATTGATATTGATATTGTGACATAACGGACTAAATGCAATCAGTTTTTTAAAGCAAATTAAAATCTGCAAAAATCTTTTTGAAAGTGCAATAAAAATGTTAGGAATAGAGGTTTTTAGGAGACAGTTGGCAGCCGGAAACACGGGATTTTTTTAATGCTTTACGGTTGTTGTTTGAGTATTACAACATGTAATTAATTTTGATTATATGTATTTGTTATATCTGTTCTGCATTTGTGCTTTCTGTTCTCTTTGCAGTAATGATCATTGACACTTGTTTACATAAGTTGATGTTTATTTAAAATGATGATTTTATTGACTGAGTGATGATAATGCATTTTTGCAGAGAGGGCACTGATGAATAATGACAGCTAGATAAATGCATGCTGTTGTGTGTACTGTACCAGTAACACTAGTCAATAATACGCTAATCGATTGTAACAAAAACGTCGCTTTGAAGTATTTTGAAGAGAAATATGTTGTGCCAGCCGAATGCACCTGAGCGTGCTATAGTACTGATGACGTCACTTTCAGTACGCTTGGTTGGCAAACTGGCATTTGCATTCGAAAACATAATAAATTTGTCAGTTTTACTCAGAATAATGTCAGATATATAGCACAAGTAATGACACATGTGACATCAGAAATTACATCAACTCATCGTTGATCTGTTCATTACTAGAAGTGTGCAATTAGTAAAATTAAATTATTGTAGTTTTTTAATGGGCTAACTATTGATGAAACGTTTGGCTTTGTTGATGTTATTTGGCCATAAATTAAGCTGCATTTGACCTTAAATCAATAAAAATAGTCAGCAGCCTTGCTGCAACTGATGTCACAGTTCCAAAAATAGCTGAAGTTGTGAGAAGGGAAAGTTGAGTAGTTTGAACTTTATTTTTAGGGTACTAATGAATATTGACCAATTAGCATTTGATAAAGCCAATCAGCGTTTTATAGCAGTTACGTAAAATGATGCGACTCAGCCATTATTATAATGTAATAACCACTGCTTCTGATACTTTTTCGTTGGCCAGATTTTTAATAGATGCTCTAGGTTAGTTCGGTTTTACCAGAATAACTTAAGGGGCTTTGGACTGAGATTTTTTACGAGCCAGACACCATTTCTGTCGAGATTCCGTCTGCATTAAAATAATGCTGTTGAGTATTACCTGGCATCCTTAGTTAGGGTTTAGGTAGAAAACCTGTCGTGTATTATCTTTATAATCATAATGTGGTGCAAGCACAAAACAAGCTACAACTATTTGAGACAGGTTGAAGGATTCGATCAAGTCGGCTGTAGAGCTGCGGCTGATATGAAGTGGATGTCTTTATTGTGTTTTAGTCCGTTTATCGCCGGTGAAAGTGTTATCTCTACTGTCGGTGGATCAACATATCTGTGGTCTGTGAATGGGTGAGACATTTCTACTTTATCTAGAAAACATACGTTGTTTGTGAAGTCATCAAACGATCTGTGTAAATGATGAGGTTTATCATTTAGTTGTTGTGTCTAACTTCCGGCCTGTCATTTACTGCTGTAATTTTTGTCACATATCATGCAGCTGTCCTAATAGGTTTGACCCATCTGTGTCTATCTTCCCGCCTGTCTATTTAGTCTTTCCTGTAGAAGCACCTAGCTCAAAAACTAGGAAAACCAAAATTGGTGTGAATTTTTCTAAGTATGGGAGTAACTGGTGTGTCAATTTTTATTTCAAAAGGTCAAATTAGGGTCATGGTTGTTCAACATGGCATGTTGCACTACGCTGACATTTTTGCTTGTTTGTATGAACCACAAAAAAAGCGTTCAAAAATTGAGAAGATACACGAAAAGAAACAAAAAACCCAGTTATTTACAGAATATTGTTATTGCCGCTGCTGACAGTGTGATGCGATTGTGTCGTGAATCAAAATCCACCAGCACGTGGCATCGAAGTCATTTTGGTTCACATCCTCGGATGGTCGTCATGACACAGCATCCTGGCGTTATTCTGCACGATCTGCGGGTTGGTCTGAACTGTGTTTAATACAAGTCTTTCTTCTACACTGACATGCTCTCTATCAGCTGATTCAGTAAACTAAACGTTGTCGTTGCTAACATTTGGAGTGACCACTTGTCTGGAAAATTTGGAAATGTCATGGAATCTTTCAGATGTCGGGTCAGGCATTTCAGTAAAAATCAGGGAATTGTCGGGGAAAAATCTAATTTTGTTGCTTGCTAAGACCAGTTTTTAACCATGAAAGTTTTTTTGAACCAGAGGATTTATTTAGTTTTATGACTGTATAAACTGGCAATATTGTGGAGCAAGATATTTTTTACTAACATCTTTCCGGTATTTTTAGTCATTGAAGTGTTGAGGTTATGGCTGCTGATGTTGGTGAAATGCAATAAATTTACGCCAGTTTGTTTATATTCTGGCAAGAATTCTGACATTAGACAGCCGAATTTCTGGTCTTAACGTAAGCAATTGAAAATATCAATTGCACTGGTAGTACTAGTAGTGGATATATCAGCAGCAGTTGCATTTCTAAAAAGTTTTGCATGTTTGTTTCTGAGAGCTGTTTTCTGCTTAGTAGTCACTGTTGTTTGTATGTATGATAATGCAGTGTGCAGGCAGCAGAGCTGTAGATCTGTGTTGTGTCAGTCGTCATTCATTCCTGCATCCGTCTGAACATATAATGCTGTCTCGACAGCATCCTTTGCTGTCTTTTGCACACTTCGTTGCTACTGATTACTCTTTGTTAATGATGGACGAACGTTATCTGGGATATCCCGTAAGTCTTGCACGCTGCCAGCTGTATATTACATTGCATAGTTCTGCTAGACAGTATATGCTATATAAGTAAGCATGAAATTTGGAATGTTAGTCATTTAATAGAACTAAATGCTGTTCTATGTGCTATAGTGTGAAGCTGCTTTCACGATTGAGTTGCACGCAGTATGTTAGATATTCACTTCAGGCAGTGCACCACAGTGTATTGAAGAGGAGGAAACCAAATGGTTGAATTTTGGGCCATTTTAATATATGCACAGCAAATGACAGATTTTCTAGTCTGTTATGTTGATAATACATGTATGAAGCTCGTTGCATGATGTAAATAAAGAAAAATATCTGAAATAGAGTCAAGTGGGGCAGGAGGTTGGATTTTTGTAATAGAAATTGAAATTCTGACAGTCAGTCACAAATTTTCGACAGAAGAGATTATGGTTGCTCTAAATTCCAGTTTCGTTAAGACTTTTCGCGAAAAATTGGTTTGTTTTAGTGCTAAATTTCGCATTTTTGGACAAAAAATTTTGGACAAGAAGATTTTCCGACAGTTTTCCAACAACCCCAAAATTTAGAGTGGGGAGCAATTGATGCCACTGATGTTGAGCTGTGTGTCTGTCAGATGCTGACGTGGACGCATACGTTGCCATCTCCACCCATCTACATGGACATTGCATGCTCAGTTGCTCACAGCTTCGGTGGTACTCCAGTGGATGATGACGTACTGGTCCTTGCTAGTCAGGACTCACCCTCGGAGCTTCACTGCTTCCAGTTTCACACCAACATGCATCGGCTTGCTGCTCCGCAGGCTTGCGGACCTCCGTGGAGAGTCTCCACCCCACAGTGAGTGAGCGAATCGCTGATTGATTCATTAATAAGCTATGCAGATTCAGCAAATTACAGCCTTTGTTTGTTTGTTGTCTATGTTTCGGCAATGTCTAATGGCAAAAGAAAATTATTTTGAAATAATTTTGAGGAAAACTGTTGCCAAATTGGCAACAATTTAGCACATGTAGATTGTAAGTTGATGAATAGATATTACTTACTAGTTACTGTTTCACCTATTCAGAGTTGTCTAGTTAGATGTCAGCAATTGCAAGTATTTTTGTTGAGAGTCGCACATTCACTGGAACGGTTGACCTGCAACTGGTTATTGCTAGGCTTCAAAAGATTTTGTTTTTGATGAAAAACTGACGAAATGACGAAAACAGACAGTAATGACGAAAGTTGATTTTTGACGAAATTTACCAAATTTTCACTTTTCGATAAATGAAAAGTGGTATTTTTTAGCGGCAAAATTACTTGCAGTCCATTTATCATAACAAGCACTCAATTTAGGATGGAAAAAAAGTGGCGAAGTTCGAGACTCTTGGCGAAATATGTCAAAAAGTACTTTTTGACAAACAGAAAGAAAAGTGGAAGCCCAAAGCCTCAAAACTGTTTTGGCAAAACTTTATTACGTAAGTTAACAGCATAAAGTAAGTTAACAGCGGTTAAAAGGTTTTATTTTTGGATGGCGATAAATGGCAAAATTTTGAATTTTTGGCAAATTTTTTTGACACAATTTGCATTTTTGACGAACGAAAAATGGCATTTATGGCAGCAAAGTCCTTTGGAGCCTAGTCATTACAGTTTCCAGTCTTCGTGATTGCTGGCCATGTTCGAGGCTGCGTTTGCACCGTGCAGTGTGATGGTGGTAGTGCAGATTCCTGCATATAGGATGTAAACTGATGCTGTGTAATTGTTAGGGACTGTGCCGTGTTGGCTGGATATGATGGTCATGGTCGTGGTTCAGCCGATGTGTTATCTCAACGGCTGCAGGCTCCCATTGCTGGCCTCACTGCTATTACACATCAGAGTCACACCACCCCATGTCTCTCCATTGTACAGGTACAGCCGCTGATACAGAATAACTTAGGGTTATAGTTGGAATCCATACATCGCGAGTCTAGTTAATGTGGTTGTTGTTTGGGAACAATAAAGGGTTAACTGATGAGGATTAAATGCACAGTGGTGGGATAGATACTTCCACCCACAAAACATATTTCTAGCCAAGTTAAGTAATTTCTTTTTTTCACTTGTAATTTTTCAGGAAAATTGTCAGTAGTTTTATCGCCTTATTAGCTTTCATTGTGAGCGTGTGTTTTTCTTTGTGTATCATTTACTTTACTGTTATTGCTCCGGAATAGATTTTCTTTTGATGCTGCAAGCTAAGCCAGTCCGCATTACCACTACATTGAGGACAGCTGACATGATGCGTCAGCATCTGTTAGGACTGCTGTGATTTTTTGATGCTTTGGTGCTGTTGGTTGGACAACAGGAAAGGTATCTCGGTCTGAAAACGGTTCTGCCAGAGGCCAGGGTTTATGGTTATTTGTCCTTGAAAATGTCACTGAAATCTGTTCACACATTGGCAACTGGTGGAACTGTCCACTGTTCAGAGTGAACTTTGCAACAGTTTACAACAGTAAAAATGGCTAAAAATAACGTTAATTGAGCCGACATGGGTGTATGTTGCACTGCACAGATGACGTCATTCGGCGACGTTTTCTGTCAGAGCTACAAAGTTGAAGTTGATGAGACCGAGGGAATGACGTCTCGTGACAAGACCTGCTCAGCTGGTCTGGCTAGCGATGATCTCAGTTTATCCGATGAAGTTTTTTCATCGGTTCGTCGATGGCTTGACGTTGCGGAGTCACAATTATCTGATGCTGTCACAGCCCGGATGACTGCCGATAATGATATCACTCGACACAATGTCGAACCATTGTTTGCTGGTTAGTTGCTACTCTGTTAACTGTAATGCAATTTAGCGTGATACAAGATGCACCAATACTGCCAGTTTAGTTAAATGTATTTGAGAATGTAGATTTTGTAGAAGTAGAAGTATAGAGGTAATACAAATGTGAACTTACTTGGCCTACATTTTGATTCACTCAAAGGTTGATTAATTTTTACAAAATTTTCACCAGTTGTAACTACAGAAATACTAATTTTAAATATTCCGACAAAATTTGGCTGTTGATTAAATATTCTTTGCAAGTCGTGACAACACTGACGTCATGTCTTCTGAGTACATTAAGCTTGTTTGTCTTAACTGGTGTGTCAGTTGCTACCCTTCTCTGATGGTGAACTTTATCTTGTTTGCTGATGACAAATTCTTGAAGTTTTACAGTTGCAGCTGCAAAAAATGCAAGGCGATCGCATTTACGTGTCTGTGGAAATAGTTTGACTTTCACATGTTCAAGCAAGACAGTACACCAAGCTTGTGAGATGATTCAGTTTCTGGTTTGCGAAAGACTTGGCTTTAGCTCCAATGTTGCTTGGTGCCGACAGGATATCAGCAAACCAGATTACGTTCACCATCGAAGCAGGGTAGCAACTGGCAGCACCAGTTAGAAACAAGCAAGCTTATACTCGTGACACATTATGATGTCAGCATTACGTCACGACTAGCAAACAATATTTAATCAGCAGCCACATTTTGTTGAAATACTTTGAATTAGTATTTCTCCGGATGATTGTGTGGACGACTGCTACGTGATACAAGAATTACCACTGATACTGTACGTCTCATGTGTGCATTTATCTACTTTTCAATCTTGAGTTCTTTGTTATCCAGAAATCTTTAACAACGTCGCCGCAGCAAGCGCCGACTGTCCACTGTGCAATTTGACGTCAGCAGCTGATGGAAAGACTAATGCAGGACAGCACAGATCACTGGTTGAAGACACTCGAGTATGTCCAAGATGCAGACATGCTTTGTCAGATGCCGTAGCCGTCGATGAGTTTGCTCGACACAGCCACTGTTCACGCACTTCGGTTGGCTTCTTTCACACTGTTCTTTGTTTACTGTTTGTTTTTGATGTTTGTCTGTGAAGGAATTATGAATACTTTGTAAATATTTTGACTGCATTGAGTCAGGTAGTGATGCCACGTTAGAAATCATTTCATGTCGTAACGGATAGATTGGGAATTGGCTAGGTAAATAAAACTGATGTGAAGATCATAGCTGTTTTGCTACATTAAAACGCACGACTGAATGTTAAACGTGGGTGTTTAGCCGACCATACTTAAGTAATGGTCAAGCTATTGGCATGCTTGTCATCCGTTTGTCTGTTTGTCATCTGTAACAGATGTATCGTGGCTAAATGGTAGGTCTTAGGGAAAACCTTATACATGAATAATTAGCCCTGTGTCTTAAACCTAGGCATGCAAAATTTTAGCAACATTTTCAAACTGGGGGTTGAATGGAGGGAATAGGAAATTCAACGGAAAACTGGAAGTGGTGAGATACGGCCAAGGTTACTATTAATCACTAATAGAAAGTAGCATATGCCCTTTCAGATAAAATAAATATTATTGACTTTGGATGTCTTGGAAGATCTCTGACAACTAGTACAGTCGGTTATTTTAGCAGCAGCTGGGCTTCTTGTTGTATTTAGCCTAATTATGCTAATAATTTGCTGATATGTTAACTATGCTAATGAAACAATGGTTTTTTTTAAAACCAAGATTACTAAACACACTAATTTTGTCAACACAGCATATCAAAGTGACATTTTGACTTAATAGACTGACTGTCAATACTTAACTTTTTTTAGTCTGTCCAGAAGCGATAGCTTGTGGAGCGGACTTCAGTTTTACTGCAGGTGTTTTTTTAAATTTTTTATTTTATTAGTCCGCCCGGAAATGATAGTTTTCTGGAGGACTTAAGTTTTACCCCTGATGTTTTATTTTTTTTCAACGCGAGATCTTCGAGATGCGTGGGTCGACCGGCGTGAAATTTTGCATGATGGTCAGTACTAGGTCCAATTTTATAATGCTGATCCAAAATTTTGGGGGCCAAAAACATGCAAAATTTGGCCCGATTTTGGACAATTTTTAAGTTTGGCGGCGAATATCTCCGAAACAGGATATTCAAAATCGGATAAATATTTTATCTACTGTGGTTCCTCCTGCATCAGGCGAAACAGGTCTGGTGAAGTTTGGTCTAGTAACCTTGGAGATCTCAATGTGAAATCGTACCCACCTAAAACATTTTTTTCGGAAGAGCATATTTCGGCCCCTAGGGGGTGCTGCGCTCCCAAATTTTTACACCCGCTAGAGTATGACCAAGTCTTACTGGCGCACCCCCACTGGGGACGGGGGCCCCCTTTACAACTTTTTTCAAAGGGTGGTCAAAAATTGGCTTAAAATGCAGCGTATTAGCCGCAAGAACTTTTGAGCCAGGGGGAGTAGCTTCATGAGACTTTGCCATGTGACATGCTGCTATATGGGGGTGATAATGCAGGTGCAACTTTTGGGGGTCACTGCCCCATTAAAATTTGGAAGGTCAAAAAACGTCCAAAATTTAGTACGTTTTATGGCAACTTTCGAGTTTGACCGCAAATATCTCTGGAACGAATAGAGGTATCGACAAGCGGTAAAAAGCGTTATCAAGTACTATTGATCCCGTGTTGAATAAAAAAACTTGGTGAAGTTTGGTCCACTAACACCAGAGACTACGCGGCTAATGTTTACTCACCCTAGGTCGACGATGCGCGTTTTGCATATGCTAATGCATTTCAGTGCGTGTCATGTGACTTTGCTACCAGGGGGAATTTCACTTGTCCCTTGAATTTTCCCCCAATCGGACTTAGGGCGCCGGGTGGACTTGCGTTGGGCGTTGCCCCAAATTTCTAGTTTTACTTTGCTGTTAGTAGATTTTTATGCATTTATGACATGTAAGCATATTACGTGCATGTGAAATGTTTAAATTTCAGTTTTTGGGCCAAACGTTAAGCTGTAAGCTTAAAGGTCGACCCTTTGTTGTGGTTGTTGTCTGTCGTCCATCCGTCCGTCTGTCTGTTTATCATGGATGTATTGTGGCTAAACGGTGCAAGATAGGGCCGAGGTTGTTATTGATCACTAATAGTAAGTTGCATACTGGCTTTCAAATGACATATAAATCATTGACCTTGGATGACCTTGAAGGTTGTTATGCGTTTTTTTTCGACGGAAAACTGGCCATATCTCGAAAACGGTGAGAGATACGGCCTAGGTTACTATTAATCCCTTTCTTTCTTTTTTTAAATTTTATTAATTTTTTCTGTACTACTTTTTATGTGTATTTTGATGTATTTCTGTATGTGTACTGCATGTTTGATTTCATAATAAATAAATAGGAAGTGGCATACGCCCTTTCAGATGAAATGAAAATCATCGACCTTGGATGACCTTCAAGGTCAGTGACAACCAGTACAGTCGGCCCCACCCTAGTGACAGCTGGGCCTCTTGTTTTTATTTCTGGAGTCTGAACACTGTGATGTGCAGGTGTGTACGTCGAAGATGCTGGACATGGCAAAGAATGTTGATGACACTGTTGCAAAGAATATTGATCTGTCGCAGTGCTGCCACACTGAAAGTCTTCTGCTGAGCAAGTTGTGGAATGATGATGGTGACATCATGGATCTTCTTCACCAGCGAGTAAGTCGGAGTTTTTGTGTTTAGTCTTTTTGCCGCAAAGGTATGTTTATTGATTATGTTTTCTGTATGTTTATTATCACGTGCAGATGAAGTACTCTTTTGTTTTAAGACATTTTGTTCTCTGCTTCTCAGTGTTTATTGTGATCTGTTATAACTTTTTGCATCTGCTTATTTGATGTTTTAATGCAGCTGTAGTCTAACTGTGTAATGTATTTTGTAAGAATTATATATGCAGTATGATATGCTACGATCACAGATTGTCAAAAGATGTCATAGCACTGTCACTATTTTCTGCAGCTTTTTGACAGACCTTTATCTTTGACCATTAGACTTTTAAAATTGAGGAACGTTCACGCCAATTTTGTTTTTTCTGCACTTTTCTTTTTTGAGTTAGCAGTAATGGATGGACGTGTAAGGCCTGTATTGGGAGGCTTCATCATAATTTTGGAAACAACAGGGTGGGACATCCGTGAAAAACGTGGCACTTTACTCTTGTCCATATTTTCGCCAATTATTGACCAATTTTTAAAATTCTTTTACTGACACACTTTGCGGACAATTTGCAAAAATGCAATTTTTATATATCTCACCACATTGTAAATGCGTCTTTACACTATTTTGTGAAATATGAATGAAATATGCATGCATAACGATAATAACAAACATTTTGGTAAAATTGAAAAATACGCTTCAGATCATCATTGCAGTGAATAATCTGTATAACACTATACTGTGTGGGTCTAACACAGTTTAGTATAATACGGATCATTCACCGCAATGTTGGTCTGAAGTGTTTTTTCATTTACTTATATGTTTGTTATTATCGTTAGTTTCTGCTTACATTTATGTTTCACAAGGTAATGTAAAGACGCATTTACGGTGTGGTGAGATGTGTAATAATTATATTATTGCAAATTGTTCACAGAGTGTGCCAGTGAAAAAATTTTTAAAATCGGTCAATAATTGCTGAAGATGTTCACAAAAGTAAAGTGCCACATTTTTTGGCCCACTGTGAATACAGGGTGTTCCAAAAAAACGGATACCCAATTTTATTTTTGGGATAACTTCGGTAATTCAGCACTGATTTTAACCACTCTTTTACTGTTACAAGCAGAAATTTATGGCGCGTAAACGTGAAGTTCTTCCACCCACCGCGCCTTTATTGTGTGACCACATTACCTAGCAAAAACAAACACTGTCAAAGCTACAGTGGTTTCGGAGAACAGGCAACACATAAAGATATCAATTTCGTAGCATAAAATAGTTAAGCTTACTTACTTATTCGCGGTAGTGCCTTGTGACGTCATTGTTACGTCATATTGTGTTTATTTACTTTGTTTACCAGTAATAATTTTTAGAATAAATCGTTTGATATGGGCAGAATA
>Ga0209671_1002642_pt1 | contig 16616 bp, 14 predicted proteins | sample WorMetHERISLAND2_2_FD_187401 | JGI IMG/M metagenome (GOLD analysis project Ga0209671, IMG submission 187401) | Marine gutless worms symbiont microbial communities from Max Planck institute for Marine Microbiology, Germany - Olavius geniculatus... | ecosystem: Host-associated > Annelida >...
GTTATTATATAGTGTAATATTGCGTGACCACACTTCAGACAGAACTAATACATCAAGTCATGATTCAACGAACTAAGAAATTCATACAGTGCTAAATTATTCTATTAAGACTGCGAATATTCATATGAAACAAGCTAATGTCATTCACATTATTAATTTTATGGTTAAAAGTATCCGCTGTAAAATAATCAAAGTTTAGATTCTTAAACAAGTCGCCGTGGTACAACTTCTTGAGATCGTCAAGAAAATCATTGTTAATGTAATCAGCTTTAGTCGTAGTTGGTAAACCAAAATCCTTCCTCATCTCTGAAACCGGCACAGCAGAATATGGCAGCTTGTCAAAATACAAGACATCATCCTGTGCCATATTTGTAAAAAAAGAAATATTTACTTGCGTACAGTTCACAAAAACTTAATATAATGTAAACAAGTTTATAAACTTTCGCCAAAATGTGATTCAATGTAATTTCTCCAATGCATTAGATTTTTCTCAACTGTTTTTTTTTTGTATCGCAAAGACTGGAGTAATTACAACCTTCTCCTTAATTTAAGCGGTACTTTCATTGACGTTATAATTATTTTAGCACTTAGCAGTGTTTGGTGATACGTTAACTTTTGGGACAAGTTTTATATGCTTTAGTGAAACGGACTATCGTAATAATTCGTGACAAAAATTATAACACTGCACTTAAATTTGTTCATTGTAGGTTTATGTACAGAAAAAACTGTAAGCTGTTTTCTTGAACACGGTGTAATAGAATATTTAAACAATATTTTAATGACAGCAACAGATCAGACAACATTTTAACATCACGTTATTTATACGACAAAATAGCGACGCAATTCAACTGTCAGAGACATGTGATAAACGAGACGGGACGGTTTGTGAAGTTTTAACGACGTGAGTTACACTGCCTTTCTTTAGGCCCCTTATATTCTTGCAACTGTTCATTTCGACTGTTTATTTTTTGCCTGACCCCCAAGCCTCTGTACTAATATCCCCCTTAATCAGTTGGACCAAGTTTCTCCCTTCTTGCCTATCTATGCTCTCATTCCTCTTTCCCTTTTCTTTCCATTCCCTTCCCTTTTCTACTTTTCCGTTTTCCAGGAGCCTTTTTTTAAAAATCTACTTGCGATACTTGGCAGTCCTGCTTGCTTCTTCAGTGGGAGCTGGGCTGAAGACCGAGAGCGGACGTTGATTTGAAGATATTTTAGGTGTGAAAAAGATTTGCCTGGTTAGCTAGCAAACTAGAGACAGTCGACATAATATTAATATGGGTCCTGAATTATACCAACGGCTTACCCACTTACTTTTTTGTGGACCATTTGATCCAAGGTTTATTACGTTATGTGCCTAGATACAGCATCTGAACTATCTGCCTCTCACGATAGGATGATAGACATTACCGCACAGCTTCATCGTCATTAGGCCTATCATCATCATAGCAAATCATATACTCGTCTCACACAACAGTTCCAGTGGCGTCGTGACATATATTTTGGGCTGTCTAAAAATTTTCAGAAAATCTTATTGTCGGAAAAGTTTTGTCCAAATGTGCAAAATTTGGGGTTTCCTCCCCTTATTTTGGGAAATTTGTAGGCAAAGTTAATATTTTGGGCACTCGTAATGTCCTCTGTTGGAAATTTGCTGCTGTCTGTCGAAATTCTGTCGAACGTTTGTAGTGTTTATCGGAAGATTACAGCCTGCTGCCCCAACTAAGTTTTTTTTTATTCCACGACGCCGCTGAACGATTTACAGATCGCAACTATTTACAATAAAAATGTACTCGAAATCGAATAAAAAATAGAATAAGGTTTAAACCAGTGGTAGCCTAATAGAATCAGTCAACTTCTCAGACGGTGATGTGGTAAAAATAAATATTCCAATAGTGGCAGGAAACAGCAGGAGACGAGTCACAATAAAATAACAAATGTCCTTGAACAAAGCTTTGATGATAAACAGTTTGTTATTAATTGAGCTGTGTTGATTTCGGCGTCAGTTGTAAGCTGATGGCACGGGTTGCGAAGGTGGTAGTGGTGTCTCTGGAGCTGTCTGGCAGTAGAGGCTGCTGCAACACGTAGAAAGGATTTAATGTGGTGCAAAAACCATGTTGCACGTCTTTGGTGATGCCTCGAGTTCCAGTATACCGCATACTGCGCCTTGATCGCGTACAATGCCTGCAACAGAAATATCACAGACACAATGGGTCATATTTATGAAACGTCAAGTAACGTGGAATCGGGTTATTTCAGCAATTTGTGTATCATTAAACGCATGTAGTGCAACGTTGACAATGACAATGACAATGAGTTTATTTCGCACATTTGCGGCTATAAAATAGCCGAATAGCTATCACGATTAGATTAGTAGAAATAGATCACGATGTGTGTATCTTTCACATACTATACACTGTTGTTTGCAAAAAACGTGACAAATTATCAAAAATACATTTGTTGTCGCCAGATCATCAAGATGTGTTTTTAAGCTAAAAATGCACCGACTCCCGTTTTCGGTATTCGACGCTCCTCTAGACTCCGTAATCGGATTGCTTAATTTTCCCCATAGGCGCCATTGTAATTTTTTGGATTTTTGCGAATAAATACGTTAAACATTAAATTTTAATTTTCTAACCCCAAAAAACACTTCCTTGTGCAGAACCCCGTCGTTTGACGTATTAAGCGTAAAAAAATCCCTTAAGAGGTCTGACCTGTGGAAGAAAAAAGGCATATATAACTAAAATTTTTTGCGTATATTTCACCCATTTGCCGAGAAGCTTCCCTTGGATGGATTTGCATAAAATTTTGCATGCCGTGTCCTTTCGCCGAGATAATCAACTGCGCCAAATTTTATCTCAATTCAATTAGGGGTTTTGATTCTGTGGGGGTCGAATTTTTGGCTTCCCCATAGGAAAGAGAAGTCGCCGTTAACACAGGGCTTGAACTACCGTTCAGCCTGTGATGATACCTGAGGTAACTGGTGGACTGCTGCGCTCTACGTCTGATAAAGTGAAGTAAAGGCGGATGACACAAATCGGTCAGGTAACATTGGCGTATCTGAAACAGCATTTCAAAGCACACTCTGTACCGGTTTCAGTTGTATAAACAAAAACGAAAAAAGAGAGAGTGGCATTTTCTGGTAGACATCAATTTGCACAAAATAGTTCTTAAGATTTTTTTTCGATAACGCATAAATCCTCAGAGTTGAGTTATGTCGCGCACATGGGAACGAAAGTAACAAGCAAATCAGGTTGAACTTTTTACCACTGCAGCGATGAACAAGCTAACAGGTAACAAAGTGAGCACTAACGAAGGTTTCGATCAGGCAGCTATGATCTCCGATTTACACTGCGAGACAACGGCTAATAGGACAAGTGCATCGCGCGGTGTGCATGCCGCCAGTTATCGCTAGTACTCATTGCGGTTACCTACCGAGGAATGGCCAGGTTGAGTTAACACCCACATACCTTCGCTGTCGACTTCGTCGGTTTCGACGAGACATCGCCGATTGTTTGCTGAGCGTCTGGTGGCGTCCACGTCCAAGCGACTGCTGCAGCTGCTGGCCGCACGCTGACGATGTAGCTCGTGATTGTCACCATCATCATCATCCTCTGAGCCTGCTTGGTAATGACGTAGTACGTCGTCAGTCGGCAAGAGGCGCTCGACGTCGTCCTCCTGTTGAGAGTTGGACGCGCTAGCGCTGGCTGGCGTCGCGGCGCCATGCTCGACTTGGAGACGACGTCGATAGACGACGACGATGACGACGATGGCAACGAGCATTACAATCGACGACGTTCCAACCGCGATCAGGAATGCTGCAAAGTCTGTACGTTTCACAATGGACATTTACGTTATACGAACTGGTCACTAGTCCCAAGGAACACTATAATTCGAATTTGGTTAGGTTCCATTTCGCCAAAGTCAGGGCCCGCTATATCCAAGGGCCATCCCGTAGCCGAGGTCCGCCATAGCAAAAATGCAATTTATCCTTATTCCTAACCTTATCACTAACCCTAACCCTAGCTCTAACCATATTTCTATTCCCTAACCCTTGCGCTGTTTGGACTAGTACCTTTTCGGACAGGTTAACTGTCTCCACGTTATAGCTAAAAGCGTTCGCACGCGTGCAATGAGGTAAAGTAAAACAAACTAGAACGAGCTAGAATAACTGTTAAGACGACTTATTTTGTTTCTCCGTTCGCAGTACATGCAAACCCCTGCGATAAAATAAAACTTTTCTGCAAATGTGTGGCGCCAGTAAACGACATCTGTAGCTATTATAGCCAGTTTTACTTTTGTTTGAAGATACAACTACGCTATACAACGATGCTGTGTCTAGACTCTAAAAAATTTCAAAAGAAATACTTTTGTAGCTGAGGACGGTTGCACACAAAAAAAACAGATCTGAAACAAGCTAAGGATTCGAGTGTACTGCGATAAAACAAAGTAGTAAAGTACGTTGTTGTACAGTCATTTCAATTTGTTTATTTCATTTAATTTGGTCTTATCTCAAAACGTATCTTGTACATCCGTTATACTCGGCCGCAGGTTGGCTGTGACGCGTTGACGCCCCGCCACCCCTTTCATTCGATCTCAGTCAATCACAGCAATACGCAAAGTGAACTGCCCAGATAAAGGATGACTTAAACGAAGAATGAACGACACGTGAAATTCGAATACGAAACTAATGCACCAGTAACCGAAACTGAAGACAAAAGTATCGCTAGCAGCGTTGCGCATTTGGGGTTAATTTTTATTCTCGACCGACACGTTTTTTTCTGCCTCTACCACGGTCATAGACTTTCGATCGCGGTGCCGTAGAGCTAGACTACCTGTAGGCGCACTTGACGTATTGTCCATGACTCTGAAGTCGTGTCTCCTGCGACTGTTTTGCGCTGTTGTCGACCGCGTGCTGTCTGCAGATTTTCGTTGCAAAACGTTTTCGTCTGTTACCAAAAACAATCGCGTACAGTCGAGGTACAAATTATACACAAAGTTAAACTTTGATTTAATTGCTTACAAAATCAGAATTTATTTTTTAATATTTATAATTTAGCTAATTTTGCTGTCGACAGTGTTTTCGGCAAGACGTCCTTCACGTGCGAATAAGAAGCGTCTGCAGTATTCTCACTCTGTTAGGCCTATTTATTCACACTAAATAAATGCCGAAAAAGTTTGACAAATATCAAGGATAAACCTCAGTTTAGCCTTTCGTTTATGGTATATAACTAACATATAGATTATTGCATTTGCAACAAAATACTGTACGTACAGTATTGTAATATATTAGTTAAAAAGGGTCATCATCTGTTACTGCTCACACAATGGAATTACAAAACAAGCGTGTCCTGCTGTCGCAACGTACACGGCGAGACGTTGTCCATGTTTACGACCCTGGTTTCCGGTCACGTGACACGCTACGTTAGTGACAAAGCAAGAAACTGCATGGGTCGTGTTCAGTATCCAAGCATCATACATCAACGCTATGTCCACCGCTAAACAGTTCCAATTACAACGGACAATAAAGAAATACGTACAAAGCGCGACTTACAAAACAGACAGAACTTTCTGCGTGTGATGTCGCTACAGTCGCAGCGGCCGCAGTCGTTGTAGGCGTGGCTGCAGGTGCGTGGGCGTGGCCTGTGACACCACGTGACCAGCGTGACGTCATCGCAGTCGCCGACGCTGACTCCGGTGCGAGTCATGAGGCTGGTGACGTCACCGCGAGCCACGTCAACGGTGACGTCACGCACCTGGACGTGACGCAAGCAACCGACGAACCCACCCGCAACCACTGAACATAGCACATCACCAGCCAATCAGCCAGCAACGTTACATTGCATTCATCGCTTTATAACGATACACACAGACTGAGTGTAGGCTATTTCGTGGACAGATCGCCTGACCAACGACGAAATACTACAAAAAATAAAGTCCGATACTTGCTATAGCGCTTCTTACATGAATAATTCAGACTCGTGGCCAGAAGTGCTTTAAAATATCGGAAGGAGCAGCTGGCAGTTGGCATGAAACAATGACATCGCAGCGCACTATGCGGCCACCTATTGCCCGCGTCAGCGAACAACATGACCGGGTGTTTTCAGCTGCCCCACTCAGCCACACTAGGCCTTCACCCGGTAGCCTGTAAGATACTAATCTTCAATCCCGCCGAGGGTAGGAGACTGAGTTGATCTGAGCACACAGTAGGTTAGCAATTTGATCAAGGTTCCATACAAGTGACTTGCGGTGAGAATTGAACCGTAACCTGAAAGTTACAAGTCGACAGCAACTGTACTAAACTACAAAACAAAAGCAGCGAATCTGCACGAAACAGTGAACCGGAAACAAAAACGATTCATTGGTCAGGTCCTTTTTACCCTTCTGAACGGGATGGAATAAGTACAAGGTATCTACGTACGGGACGCGTTGTTAGGGTCAGAGCCGATGAAACTGGTACGACCGAACTGAAGCGGCGAGTCTATGAATGCAACACTCCGCAGTCGATCGACCTCCAACTGCGCAAACCTGCAACCACGTGTCGTACAATAATCACCGTCGCCGGTAGATCAACCAGTTGATGGCATTAGACTGGTGTAAAAAAATTAGTCGATGAGACTGCGGTAAGCTTATAAAAAATTACATATGGCCTACAGAATGTAGAAACTACACGTCTTGTACACTCGCAGTGATATCCGTCTGACGGGAGAAAAATTTTTACCCCTTCCCAGCCAACTAGCGCGTCTGGGGAGTGTCGTATTGCTCCCCCAACGAGGTCCGGGGTAAACACCAGCCGCAAACAATTTGTGAGCAGTCTAAAACGACTTTACTTGCGCGGAAAATGGCGCAGCTCTAAGCAATTCTAGGTGCACGCATTTCTCCACTTTCAGAGATAAAGTTATCTGTGTTACCTACCCAAAACTTCAATGGCGACATCGCTGACATGCCCCATATCCCCAATCGAATGACACCCACGTGTAAGCAACTGTGTCAGATCAGAAGAAAACGACTTTTGCAAGGTTGTCTCTTTAGTGGTACGTTATGCGACCAAACATGCGAGTATAATTTATAAAACTTCTTTATTCAGATGAAATACGTAAACTTGGGAGGTTGGCCTACACACGTTTTAGGGAATTAACATAACTTCGGTGCCGTAAGTTTAATCAATTCGGTACTGACCCGTCTTGTATAAGCAGGCGCACATCGTGCCAGTCGCCGTCGTTCAAAGAACTGCCGACGTTCAGCTGACGATTGGCCGCTGAGATCGTCAACGTTACTCGCCCGTCGCGAAGCACCAGCTAAGCAGATAAATACGCACAAAGCATGTCTCGCAAACAAAATCATCAACTGCAAGAGTCTATAAAAAGTTGAAACTGCACTCCCTCTCACAGAACGTTTTAATTTTCGTCACGATCATTGTTGCGCTGCCAATACACGTCTAATTTTTCAGATCGTACAATAAGCTTTCTGGGGAAAATGGACAAATAGGCCGCCACAAATTATATTTCTCACTGATTTTGTTTAAGCAAAATTCAGCGCTACTTACTTTCTCGCCTAATTTTTTCCGGATCGAGTCGGGTTGGGTCCATAAACTGGTGGGTTAGGTCGGGTCGGGTCGAGGAAAAGTAACTCATAGGAGCGAAGCTGACCTGTACGAGTCCGTGTGTGGAAGGCTGCGTCAAGGCGTCATTTGCGACGCTCGTAGTCGTCAGGACGCGCGTATACGTAGACACCAGCAGTCCGTCCGGTTTGACGCTGGCGAACGACATGCGGAAATTGAACGCGTCGGAAACCGAACGATGTGTAAGCCGGATGAACGCTCCTGGTCTAGTAAGTCGCACGGCACTCAGGGCGAGGCTGTGACAGCCAAAGTTCGGTTGTGGTCGCCGCGACCCAACGTCAGCGTAAACCACGCGCATGTCATCGGCCAGCTGATCAGCGGAACCGGAAATACTTCCATCATGGCGGCCGCTGGCAGCAGCCGTTTCATGGCGGTGAAGGCGCTGTAGAATGTTGACTTCGTTGATGTAGACTGAACGAAGACAACCGACGAAGTTGCGCCATTTGTCGCCGGCAAACACGTCTGCGATAAACAATATGACCTAGTGCAATAAAATTTAAAGCGAAGAATATCTATCCGCACCACAGTTACAATAGTCATCTTCTAGACAGCATGTCTCACTGACTGTAATTTTTCATACAGTTGTTGTTTTATCAAATTTATTGACAACTGTTTTTATGTCGTGTGTTCTTTTGCACTGTGCAATTGCGACCTGTCACTTGTTTTTATTAAAAGAAATATTTGATTAAAATCGCATGTTAGGCAAAATCGTTTTAACGCAAACCATTTCGCCTATAGTCATTCATTTTTCCGTAGCGTGGTCTGTCGTCTGTCTGTCTGTCGACTGTCACATTTCTGCACACTACTTAAACCGCTCGACGGATGTACATGCCACACACTGACACATTATGTTAGACAGAGGTCCTTCGTGTCTTAGCGAAAGGAGAGGTTCGACGGCTTAAACCCTCAGCCCAAACTTGCACTTGTCTACTTATGATTCACCAGGGGGTAGCACAGATGAGTAATTTTGTCTCTTAAAGAATGCTTTCAATGACTTGTTTTTAGGACATACTTAGTCCTCCTATCTTTCACTATAGTATCTGGAGAGTTATAAGTACCTATTATCCCAATCCACGCAAACGTGACGACCGACAGCTTCTCGCGTTTGTATATCACACACCAGGCAGAACACGCCGTCGATCACGGCCGTGAAATAGATACATTTCAACACTGTCTGTGCATTATGATTTTTCGTTTCACTCATTGTAGACCGTGTTGAAACATGTAACTACTTACCTTGTGTCCAGTTCCTGGCGTTAGTGGCGCAACATTTAGGACGACTTTGAGGGACCTGGCGATGAGCGCCGCCGAAGAAGATGGAAGGAGCCAAGCGGAACCTGGACGCGTTGTGTTCTAGCGTCATGCGCTCGACGTGCGTGTCCACTGATACTACGACCGCCTTGTCGTCCTGGTACAGCACCAGCACTCTGTGCCATCTGAACACACCGGCAGCACGGGCGTAACTATCTAAAAGTGGGGTTCTGAGATTGGGTCTGGGGTTGGAAACGCCTCAGTGGAGTTCAGGGGCAAAGCCGGGGCTTATAAGGACCCGTCATAGTCGTCATAATCATTATCGTCATCATTCATGTCTAATAACACAGAGAGTCACGACGAAAATACAAGTACAATCCAAGAACTATTACAAAGTGTTCTAAAAGACAGAAAGGTTAATGACACCTACTCCTGCCTAAGCCTATACCAGTACATCTAAAACAAACAAAAAGTCTATCAGCATAAGCACTTTTGTGAGCAACGAACTGAAAACAGAAAATGCATGCATACATCAGTATTTATGCTGAAATGACCGAACATAAAACGCCTGAAACCACACTGACTGAATTAGAATGCAGCTTAAACCTGTAGTCGTTGAGCTGGCTGCCAAGGTAGACCAACAGTTCGCTATACATGTTATCATTGATGGTCGCTGATGACACGTGTAGTGTGCCGTTGCGAAGCGACAAGTCGAAGTAACCTCGCAATGGTGGAGCGTGCACCAGTCGCACCAGCAAACCTTCGCTTGACACCGTCTATATACACCATTCAAAGTTGATACGTAGAAACCTGAGATCTAGAAAAAGTCTCGTGCTTCTTGTTGCAGCCTATGAAAAAGTAGTGATAGGAAGCGGGAAAATGTTTAATTTTTAAAAATTTTTATATTATTGCATTTTATGTCGGCTGATATTACACAGAAACTCACGAAGAACAAATTGACTCGTTAAACAAGAACAAAAGTAAAGATACTGCAGCATTACAAATTAGATGTAAACGTTCTTTTTAGTACCGGGTAGGCGTAACATTTTCCAGGGTACAATAAACTAGAGATGAATCGATGTGGCCTGGTAGCGACGACAAACTCGACAGTGTTGTTTTCAGCACCTTGCTAAGTTTGTCTGTTTTTTTCTCTGCTAACTCATGAATCGCTGTCGATGGAATTTTGCACGAACACGATTGTCGACAACCGCAAGTACCCCCATTAAATTTCTAGATTATAGGTCAAAGGTCACGATCAGAGAACTGGATTTTCCGATACTTTACTACAATACGGATTACGAATACTGAGATAAGACTACTGCTACTGGCTCCGGCTAGGCAGGCCAAGCTAGACCGATAGTTATTAGCCGACGCTGACGTCATCTTACTATAATGGACGGAAAGTCAGTTTATCTGTCTGTCAGCCCCTTCTAGCGCCTTTCCTGTTGCACGGTCATGGACCCCGACCGCGGCGTTTGAGTCCTTGGGCTTTGGGTACGTGCCACGGCCCTCGGTCGTGGTACGTGCCCCCACCTTGCCCTCCACCTGCCGCCACGGGCAGCCTTAGGGGACGGGGGTTGAGTTGCCGGGTCTTCTTTTCCCGCTGATTCTGTCAAGTTCGTCAGTATAGTGCTCAGCTTTGTTGTGAATGACGGGCCGACGGCCACTTAAAGGTTTCAGCCTAAGGCTGCGTACAACCCCTCCCGAATTCTTGCGTGCATTTATTTCACTAGCAAAGTAACCCGCCCGTAGGGCGGGTACTTTGCTACTTTTTTGCTAGTTTGTATAAATAAAACAGCATGCCACGGCGGTTACTGCGGACAGATTTAGCCTTGCGCAAGGCTTGACAGAATAGTTGATCTTGGTCTCTGCAGATGTTGTTTTCATTTGTATCAGTGACAGAGAAACCTTGAAGTCGAGAGCCACGCGTGACGTGAGACGATGTCTGACCATTGACTGATGTTGATCGACGTTCACGACCAACCAATCGGAACCGTGCAACGTCAACGACAACAAGTCTATACAACACATAATAATCAATCAATCATCTCAGCCCGTCTCAGCACTATGCTATTCACTCCCAGTTCAGTTGCTTTTATGCGGCCGTCCGGACAAATAAGTAAGTAATTTATATAGCGCGTTAGTTGCAATAACCTGGAACGCGCTTGGTGTGCTAGTAAAACGAGAATTAACAAATAATTTGAGCAGAGCTCATAAGACGCGTGACAGCCTTAACAGTTCCTGTTCGCAGGTTGTCCAGGTCTATTTCCAGCCATGTCAGCGCAATTCACTCTTGAAATGTGCGCCACAGTCGAAAATTGCTTAAACACTAAAACTTCTTATTTTGGGAGTTCAAAATCATTTGAGGTCATCGATGTTGACACCGTTAAAAATTTTGTCACTAGTGCTTGTTATGATAAGCAGTATACTGTTTTCACGCTAAATGAGCGAATAGGGGTAAAATCGCCACTTTTTAGGGGGGTTGCCGTTTTGACTCGCGCCTCCGCAGGCCTCCTTCAACCTAGGGGGTCGCGACTTAAACTGCTGAAATCGGCGTTTAATGCTGAACATTTCATACGCAGATTGTCTTGGTCTATCTCTAGCCATTCCGGTGCAATTCACTCTTAAGATGTGCGTTGCAAGCCAAAATCGCCAAAAATAATTTACCAAAACTTCACTTTTTAAGGTTCAAGGTCACCCAAGGTCATCGATGTTAATAAATCTAAAAAGCCCGTTATTAGTGCTTGTTATGATACGTAGCATGTCTGTACCTATCTGCAACCGTTTTCACACTATACGAGCCAATAGCGGCAAAATAACATCTTTTCAGAGGGTACCTCTCTTTAATGCCCTCGTTAAAGGAATATTCCTTCACGCAGGGGCACAAAATTTTGTCACGATAAACTAGAGTCCTCGGGACAGCCCACAGTGAAGATTTTGTAATCATAGCTTGCACCGATTTGATCCAGATCACGAGTGTGACAGACGGACGGACGGACAGACGGACAGACGGACGCTCAGACCATAGCTAAGACGCGCGAAGCATTCTGCTGTCGCGCGTAAAAATGTTTCAGATAGCATTCTAAAGGTTGATAGTGTCGAGTGTGTGCTGCATTTAAGAATGTTCGGAAGAGCGTTCCATGTAGATGGACCGGCATGTCCAAAAGCACTGCTTCGACATTATGGGTTTTACGCGTCCATCCCTCTGCGCTCCCAACCACATATGAAAAAGGCGTGGTTTAAGTACGATAGTGCAATGTCTGGAGTGGTATAAGCTCGTACTGCGTACTCGCTTACTCACTCCAGCAGTGCGGTGTCTAGTACTAATAGCATTGAGCAGCTAGCAATGCCGTACAGAACGAGTATAAGTAAGTAAGTGAGTGAGTAGGCTAAGTAAAACGAGAATTTATACAGCGCATAACGTTAAAATTAACCTCTAATGCGCTGGTGCTATACTATGTAGTTGAACCAATTTCTAGTTTCCCCTTCATTCCATATCATCATCATCATCATCATATAGGCATCGCCGAAAGCTAGGACAGACCTTTACTGCGGCAGCGAGGTCCCTCGAAGCCGGTGCCGTAGCAGTCGCAGGTCGGTGTGACGTAATTGTTGACGCAGCGGCCGGAGTTCGCGCAGTACGAGGATGACCTATGTGTGATAGGTGACGTTGAACACGCGTCATGGCACTGACGCTCGACACCCGACGCACGGTACAGCTGCACACCTGGCCACGGACTAGCGTCACACGTCACACGCAGGCGGCGCATGCAGCCGACGAATGACGTCATTGTAGGTGACGTCATCAATGACGACGGATTTGATGTAGCCTGTTCCTCTGCTGGTCGTCGCGACATCGCAGCGAAACCTAAACCGCAACAGTACGTTTGCACGAACATGAACATCAACAACCAAAAAAAACTCCATTGGATTTCAAGGTCATCATAGGTCGAAGGTCAAGGTCCGATAACCGGATTTTCGAATACTTTACCATTGTGACATAGAGCCTTGCTGCTAAGCAGGCGCTAGGCGGATAGATTGGCCGACGCTGACATCATTGCTATACGACGTACGTAATCGCAGCATACCATGGCGGCTACAGCGCACAACCTTCCAACCTTCCTTTCGCTAAGTTTGACAATTTAATTACTGTTTAGTCACTGGTTTTCTCCATGTGTCTGACAGTGCCGTTTTTCTGTCATGCTGCAGACGGGGTTTAGTCTCAATGCACACAGATACAGGACACCTGCTAACCAATTCACATCGGCACCGCCAATCGTGCTTTTCAGCCAACGTCTCGAGACATTTCCGTCCCGCCCTTGATATCCGTGTGGGCTTGCAATGTTTTACCATTTGGATCGCTTTAAATCGCCACAATACGAGTCCTAGACTGCGAGAAACCGAAAAAGAAAACATACTTTCAGTTCCAACTCAACCCATTGAAAACATAACCCAACCCAATCCAATGGCAAATCCCACGCGCGTGAAACTCAGAATCAATAATTAAAGGACTAAATGCAAGAAAGCGTTGACCTAGTCCATGGCAAAGTCACCATCGTGTCCGTAATGTTCAATGTGGGCTCATGCCGCGCAGCGTTAACTAGGTCTACACAAAACTTTGACTGTGCTACAACGGGCGTTGATGTATTACGAACGCCGATACTCGATAGACGCACATCGTCAGTTATCCATCGATCTTTAATTACGCCTTCAAGACGCTGCAGGCTGCAGGCTGCACGGAGTAGTTATCCTGCTGATTTGGCCGTCAAATGCAGCGGAAATTCAATTACCAGCATTTAATGCTTCGGCTGCACGTAGTGATGCAAAATGATGTTCGCTGTCTTTCAAACAGTTCGGACGCTCATAGTGCGCACAGCACGTAATCGCAATCTAATTCGATTATTATATACATCTTTATTTCGCTATCAGAATAGCAGTAAAATAAACTTAGGCCTAACTAAACTAAACCAAACATAACTAAAAATGAGAAAAATGTCATACGATGATACGATGTAGGAGTCACAGCAACCTCAGATCGTTTAAATCCTTATCGGCAGTTCTAAACAACAGACTGTGTAGAAAGTTTTGGCTGTTGATAAACCTGGACAAGAAACTGTGCTTCCGTCATTATCGTTAAGTGTAACAGACTTTTGACTTTGTGCAAAAATGGCGTTCGCTGAGTACAAGCCGACAATCACAGCTAGCGTTCATTCTAGAAATATGCATAAGCTTAATATCCTCGGCTTCCTCGCACCTATGGAACGGCCTTCTGTCGGGTATTACTACCCACGCCTACCCACGGAGGGGTGGCCAGGCTGAGTTGATCTGGGTGGCTGGTTACATACCGAGATAGTTTACCTGTTTGCTGACGGTTACCCATCTAAGTACTAAAGTATAGCTCCGGTGTCGACCGTCGATTTACTTTGTTGATGCGACCAACGACGTTACTGACTAAGCCAAACTACCATCCACCGTGGTGCTACTGTGGGCTTCGCTTATTCGTAGGCAAGGAGGATTAGAAAGGAAAGTCAACCTATTGACACATAGGCATCGCTGCAACTGATATCAGTAGCCGACACCTTGGATGCGCTATAGAGTATGGACAGTTGGACACAATGTGACGCTACGGACAACAGCCTCAGGTCGCACATTAATCTTATAGCGAGTGCCTACATAAAAAAAAACAAAAACTAAAATCACACTAAATTTCGCACTTGATTTTGTTTTGGGCAGTTCTGAACAGTTCTACGTAGGCCTAGTTTTAGGCCTGCCCAAACTACCCAAAGCTGCATAAAATAAATTCGCATGCGAATTTTAATATAGTTTTAGTCTAATTTAGTTTAGTTTAACCAACGACAAATTGTGCAGTAGACGGGTTTATCGTTCAACTTTCTTCCCGCCCTTTCTTATATCCTCCCTTCTTTTCCTTTTCGTCCACTATTCCCCTTTTGCCTCCTCTCACTCTCCGCTTAATGCGGTTAGGTGGCATATTCAGCTGTCAACACGCTTATAATTACCGAAAAAACGTAGCAAATAACTTTATATGTTCTAATAAATCAGGCTTGTTGTAGAAAAAATTTTGTTCAAAAAATTTTTGTTAAATATCATTAACTGGGTGTTTGAACTTCCAAACCCTTTTTGCGTACACCATGCACTGGGGGCGACATTCAGACCTTCGGGCGTGTTCGTTCAACTTCTAAAATATGTACTACGACCAAAGACTAAAATAGCGGAAGCTCTAGCAATCGTATGGCATACATGTAGCTAGTGCAGACAATAGAGCGTTTTCAGATAGGTGTGGTTTCTTGCTGATGAGTTTATTGCAGACGAGTGACAACCTGGCCTGCGTGCAGCCTGCAGTTACGAGTATGCGAGAAAAGAAACATCATGTATGCAGTAAAAACTAATGTTAATGACTCTGCACGAGCAGCCATGGCAAAAAGCTAAGCATTGATACCCATACTCCACTTTGTCGCGATTTGTTGCAGATTTGTAACCTGCTGTGCACATGTTGTACAGCTTGTCGTAGATACGACTTGGGCCTATTTCATGACGTAGACATACATTGTCCAGCTATCTCTCACTATAGTGTCTGGAATGTTTTAAATGTCCATAATCTTATTCCACTCAAGCTTGACAACTAATAGCGTGTCGCGTTTGTATATCTCACGTGTGTCCAGGCAGAACACGTTGCCGATCACGGCCATGAAATAAGTACGTTTCAACACGGTCTACTGTGTATTATGCCTTCTCGTTACATTCGCCTAATACATTGTAGACCATGTTGAAACCTATACATGTTGAATAACAAATGGAAGCAACTGGAGCCTGGGTTCAACAAAAGCGCTTCGTCGGTGTTGTCGTAAGTAAGTAAGTAGCACGCACATGCGCACACACACAGCTGAAAGGTGTTAGGCTAACTACCTGCGAGACTGATGAGTAGAGGTCGAGGCGTGTCGTCTGCATGGTCGGTCTGCAGGGGCACCGCGGCACATCGACGTAACATAACGGATTTGTTGTTATAAATGTTGTCAACGGACGCTGTGAGTCGAAGCGACAACTCGTCAACGACTACGACAACGCGATGCCACTCGTTGTCGTTCAGACCTGGACCAACATGCATAATAATAGTAACAATAGTACAGGACAATGTGTACGGTGTTGTTACCCTAACACTCTATAGTATATCTGATGAAGCGCCTCACGACCGCCGACCTTTGGATCAAGCCAGTCGGTCGGCTTGATCCACAGATCCGTCTAATTTTTTTTTGTTTTTACTGTCGTATCTGGACTCACTGATTTGTCTATTGTTACATTGTCTTGCATGGCTTTTTTTGTTTGTACTGCCTGTCATGGCGAATAAACTTCATCATTATATTCAGCACCGACATTATTTTATTACTACTCTGCTTCAAAGCTGATACTCATTACCCGTGCCACGCAATAGCAGTGGCTCGAGTAATGCCATCGTATCATTCGTATGTTGTCCGTCTGTCTGTCCGTCCGTCTGTCTGACTGTCTAATGTGACGCTGAGTGGTCATATAAGTTGCATGTTCGACAGCGAAACGTGGCGCTACAAACTTGCAAAAAAGTTGTGTTTTATCGCACGGGTTCGCATGCACTGCAACAAAACAAAATGCGTTGCTTCACAACTGTTCTAGTTTGTTTTATTAGTCCGCCCGAAAGCGATAGCTTGCGGAAGCGACTTAAGTTTTGCTGTGGTTTATTTTCTTTTTTTTCTCGCCGCGT
>Ga0209671_1002644_pt1 | contig 16614 bp, 7 predicted proteins | sample WorMetHERISLAND2_2_FD_187401 | JGI IMG/M metagenome (GOLD analysis project Ga0209671, IMG submission 187401) | Marine gutless worms symbiont microbial communities from Max Planck institute for Marine Microbiology, Germany - Olavius geniculatus... | ecosystem: Host-associated > Annelida >...
CTATGGAACTTTCGCTCCCGGGAGCGAAAGTTCCATAGGTGGAACTTTCGTTCCCACGAACTTTCGCTCCCTGGAACTTTCGTTCCTTGGAACTTTCGTTCTCCGGAGCAAAAGTGACATGGAACTTTCGCTCCCTGGAACTTTCGCCCCCAAACAAGAATTACTTTTATTTACATGATCAGCTACTGGTATTTCCGCGTAGGGACTAATATTTCTTTCTTGGTTTATTATGTAATGACTCATTGTAAATAAAATTAGGCCAACTCTCATTATTATGGAATAGAATATGACCTGTAGCCTAATTTATTTAAATACAATAACACGCACCGTCATTTGACAAGAATGCATGGATGCTGAAGAGCTGCGTGAACAGTTTTCGCACAATCCAGAACGTGGCGTCCAAGTACCATCGTCTATCTAGCTGGTGATTAGCCATGATGATGTGGCGCCAGTTATTAACGATGACGTCCACCTTGACAAAGTCTTCGTGTGGTTAATTATTCCTTTGATACTTGGCAACACATAGCTGGCCCGTTAAGGACCAAACAATAGGCAAGGGAAACATTGCGGTTGTAAGATGCACAGCGTGTACGTGTGCATGGTGGACCGTGGAGAGCCGGCGCCGCGTGCCGGCCTTCTTTGATTCCTGCTGCTTCGATCCTTGCTCACTGCAGGATTGCCATATGGCTGTGGCGAAAGCAAACATGGAAGGATATAAGGGGAGCGAAAGTTCCAGGCAGCGAAAGTTCCATGTCACTTTTGCTTCGGGGAACGAAAGTTCCCAGGAACGAAAGTTCCAGGGAGCGAAAGTGCCAAGGAGCGAAAGTTCCTGGGAGCGAAAGTACGTGGGAACGAAAGTTCCTGTTACCTGTTATAGCAATGGGACAGCATGTTTGTCAGGAAATTAATGAGAATGAAGCATGGGATTAAATTTGCTGTTGTTGAGCTATGTAGATATCTGTGCATGCAGTTTCATACACGGCGGACGGAAAATAGCGTAAGATTTGCGGACATTTCCATCCGTCGGGACGGAAAATAACAGCAAGCCTGTTTCTGCCCATCGCCGTTCGTTGTCATCAGGGAACTCAGCGTTCCTTTGCGTTATGACAAAATTTCTCGAGTTAGCTAAAGGGCCAGTTTATTCTTACCACGGAAACCGTCAAGCGTCAGTCTATTTATGCAGACAGGAAAACTAATCGTAAACTTAATACAAGCATAAAAATTACATAATTCATTAAATGCCCAAAACCGGAAATAACGCCATGGCAATGTTGTTGACAAAGAGCTGTGCCGTTTTGCAATACTGTGCCATTTGTTCAAGAACTTGAACGTGAATATTACTAGCAACTGCAACTCATGATTAACTGTGAATTCATTGAGTGTTAAACTGTTAATCTCACACGCATTGCTGCAATATGTAGTCAACATAGAAATCATAATAAATTAAATCCATTGTTGTGCTTAAATGGCAATCTCACCTTTTTAGCCGACCGTATTTAAGTAACGTTCGAGCTTATGGTATAGTACGAGTTGTCGTCAGTCTGTCTGTCTGTTTGTAACAATTAACAAATGTATTGTGGCAAAAATTTAAATCATAATGAAAAAGTTTTAACACGAATAATTAGCCATATGTGTGAAACGTAAGCATGTAAAATTTCAGCGATCTAGTGCAAGAGAAACATTTTCAAATTCGGTGTTGAATGGAAGCAGTGTTTAATTGCCGGGGAGGTTGGTGGGTTGAACCCCCAACTGTTTTATCAACCCCCTAACACACTGTCAAGTTATTCATTAGGGGGATCAGCTATATACTATTTGCATACGATTAATATCACAATTTTGGTCACGCTCCGATCGTCGAGAAGTTCGACCCCCCCAGCTAATTTTTTATAATTCAAACACTGAATGAAAGGAAAAGGGTAAAAATGTGCGTTTTTCAACAGAAAACTGGCCACATTTCGAAAACGGTGAGAAATACAGCTAAAGTTACTGTTAATCACTAATCGGAAGTGGCGTACGTACGCCCTTTTACATACAATGATGAAGTTTATTCGCGATGACAGGCAGTAAAAACCATACAAAAAAAAGAAAAGCCATGCAAGACAATATAACAAAAGACAAATCAATGAGTCCAAATACACGACAGTGAAAAAGCTAACTACTTGGCCTACTTAAAAACTAGGGCCTAGTTACTATTACAACACAACTAAAATGCTCAAATATTTTGTGACAAATGTCCTGTTCAGTACAGATGAAAATCATCGATCTTGAATGACCTTGAAGGTCACTGACAATCAGTACGGTCGGCTACTCTATAGAGACAGCTGGATTTTTGTAAAACTTATTTATTCACCTACGTCCAATTCATGGTTAGTACAATCGAAGTCATGTACATAGTCTCATAGACTGCAGCGTACGTAAAGTTGGTTTTCATCCAACGCAAAATGCAAGGCACGTTGCTGACTCGACGACACGCGACATCTATTCTTGCTTTTTGGGTCTTGCGTTAGCTGCGTCACTTTCGCAGTGTTTTGCGTTTATTTGCGTTTGCTAGTTGTTAGTTGTGATGTAACTTTTTTGCGTTCGCTGCGTACGTTGCATACGTTGCGTTGAACAGAAACTCTACTTAATCCTCATGTTAGTTCTATACTGCACAATGCACATCGAAAATTTTCAATTATGTTTCATCGATTCTGTTCAATATGAAATAATAGGTTCGGTACATCAGATGTGCTACTCTATTTACCAAATCCCTTATCTTATTACTTTTGTCTAAGATCACCCCCAAGCAGTGCCAGACTGCAAAGCAGTTTCAGTCAGAACTCGGAACGCAGACGTCAGCAGCGATTGCAACTCAGCGAACCACGACCTGGAAAGATAAGACTGCCAGATGTAGGCTAAGTGAAAGTTTTGCCGGAGCGCAGTCGCCGAAGCATGCACGTAGGCCTACGTGGCAAGCTCTTGTAAATTTAAGTCGTCTGCAGCAGCAACAATTGCCGGCAACGAGCGTTACATCCGGCAGTGGTTGCACTGTCTGCAGCGTCTCACGACTCGTTAGTTTACAAAAAGTTTTGTTTTCAAAGTGCGTTAATAATGCTTTGTTAAAGTATTTGTCGTCGATCTCGCAGCATTGTACGAGGTCGTACATGTGAACTACAAGAACTGTCAGAAGTCGATTCAGTAGCAAAGCCAACTGCTTTTCATGCAGACGTAACAATTCCGTGGTGTCGAGTCTGAAGGTAGATGAGCAAATTTAGCGCCGTCTTCACTGGAAAGGAAGTTTCCGGCGCGTATGAGATTTATACGTCGTTGCAAAAATTCACCGACCATCCACTATACTTGGTTCATCCGTTGTCCAGCAGCAGAGCAAAACTAGAGGTCGGGTGGCACCGCATCTGTGAAGACTGAGGATGGATCGGATGCTGACTGCAGTCGCCAAGTTCGCGGGTTCGAGCGGACGCAACGACGACGACCTGATCGACCGACTTCACAACCGATACACCGTTCTGTTCCTGGTCATCTTTGCCGTCGTCGTCAGCACCAACCAGTATGTCGGCACGCCGATCAACTGCTGGGCTCCCGCATACTTTACTGACAACCATCAGCGATATACCGACAGGGTCTGTTCGTCTTTCGACCTGTGACACTTTGCTGACAACAACGATCGACGCGGCAACGTCGTGTGAAACACAACACCAGCAAATTATTATCATGATTTTAAACTCCAGCTTTGAAAAACAACCGTCGAACTTAGATGAAACACGCCATAAATGTATAAACTCTGAAAAAAAATTTTAAAAACGTCAAAACGCGATTCGTTGTAAAAAAAGTTAAAGTTTTTAATTGTTAAATAAAAATATAATTCATCAAAAATTTGTCACGGTACATAAGTAAATAAATCTCATTGCAAAATTCTTAATTATGTAGTGAATAAACTTTTTGTTTTTGAGTTAGGAGCCCTTACAAGACAGACGGACGGACGGACAGATGGATGGACAAAACGCTTATATAATGCGGCCTGTTAGAACAACCGCATAATAGTAGGCCCTACTGGAATAAACTGTTTATGTGTATATTTTAACCTCAGTTCCAGCTGATATTTGTATACGAGCGGAACCGTTACGTTGCTGTATGACAGGTGTGTTGGATATCGAGCACGTACTACCTGCCTGACGAGAAAGCAGTACCTGGTCAGGCAGGTGTCGTGAAGCGTCACATCAGCTACTATCAGTGGGTCCCGGTGGTTCTACTGGCGCAGGCGCTGTTGTTCCGAATGCCGTGTGTGTTCTGGCGCATCTTCAACGACCGGTCCGGCATCAACATCAACAACCTGGTCGAGGCTGCCGAGACAATACAAAACGCACTGTATCCGGAACGACGCGAGAAGACGATTCGCTACATGATTCGACATCTCGACCATTACCTTGACTATCAGCGAGATTACCGAGGCGGAGGTAAGCTACCATTATACGCCTTTTTTCTGCGGTGCATCTAATTTGATGATCCGGACAGTTAGGCTTATGTTGGATTCAGTGGGAACTTCAAAACGGCCAAAGACGACCGGTTTAATCATTTTGGGTTAAGTCTCTCTTTGTGTTCATTGCAGTTTGCACGGCAGCAAGAAAAATTAGTTTGCGAGTGCAACGTAAGACAAAGTGTTTTCTTGGCAAGCCTTTCTGCACGCACGAAAAGTTAGGGCCACCATTGATTCGCGTTTGGATAATTTAGCACGCTTCATAAAATGTTGCGCACGTGTTTCATGTTGCGCGCTCGTGACCTAATGTTCGTGTTTCGCTACATTTTCGCCAGATTTGTGCACCCGTTTTCTTGTACGTGTGACTACAGCCTTTATTATAGCTGCTGCGCCATGTTTCGCATTTAGAGAGCCAGAATTTTGTGATTAACGAGAGGCTGGCCAAGAAAACGCCTTTCCTTGCGTTGCACTCTCAAACTAATTTTCCGCATCATTATTTTGTGGAGCGACCGTACATTCGTTGTTGCTGTTACTGCTGCAGGTTGCGACGCGTGTCAGCAGTGTATGGCTACCAGTCGACCGACCTGTCTGCCGATTAGTTTCGTCTGCGGCAATCGACGAGGCAACTACCTGATCGTCCTCTATGCTACCGCCAAGATACTCTACCTGCTGAACGTCATCGCCCAGTTCTACCTGTTGGACCAGTTCCTCGGCGGCGGCTACCGCCTGTTCGGTTTCCATGCCGTGCTTGAGATGACGGCGGGTCGTGAATGGAACGGTGCAGTTGCCGTGTTCCCGCGCGTCACGCTGTGTGACTTCTCCGTGCGCGGATACATGGGCACCGTTCACCCTCACACGGTCCAGTGCGTCCTACCCATCAACTTCTTCAGCGAGAAGATCTACCTGGTGCTGTGGTTCTGGCTGGCTCTGCTTGGTGCTCTGACGGCGCTGGGTCTGGTCCGCTGGGCCTGGGTGCTGCTGCCTGAGCGCGGTCGTCGACGCTACGTCCGTCAGAATCTCAAGATCATGGCTCGATTGCGTGCCGACGGCGGAGCTGGTGCGGAGCGTGACCGCAAGATGTCGCGCCGTTTCACCGAGTGCTACCTGCGACAGGACGGCGTCTTCGTGCTCAAACTTGTAGCCAAGAACTCCACCGATCTGGTAGTGGCTGACATCGTCGCGGCTCTGTGGGACAACTACCGCTTCAAGCCGTCGACCAACAACGTCCAGTATCATACACCCAGCGCCAACACAACCAGCCCCAGCGACCGTCGACAGTCAACCAGCATCGCGTACCTCGGCGACCCCGGCGAGGTGTCCATGGAACCTTCTGACATACTATAACAAATTGACACAACGTGATCCAGACCGTCGCATCCACTTGCCTTGCTGAACGCGCATGACGATTTGGCGAAAGAAGTTATCGCCGTTTTGATCTCTGAAACAGAAGTTTGAACGGGAAAGCAATAGCAACCTTAACGTCCATGTAGGCCTACGTGGCAGTGACGTTAATAAAGGCAAAAGATGCAAACCCAAGTCAAGGCCCTTAGGCCGAGGCTGTGTCTAACGTCGTCAAGGTTACGGCAAGAACTGCTTGATGATTTTGATCTTACAGCTCTTACAACTCCAGACTCATCTGTAGTCATATCTACTCGTCAATCATAAACCTCATAAATACGTATACAGAAATGAGTTAACTAGGCTATTCATTGTACTTACCAAACTAGGCGTTTTACTGAGTACTGACTTCGTTAAGTTAGTCTGAGATTAGCACATGCTTCATCTAAACATTAAACAAGTTGCCAATATTGTGTTTAAGGCGACATTTCTACAGCGGTGTACTGCAATGATACACTTATATTTGTTTTGTCTATAATAACTGAACTTCTTAATCTTAGCAGCAGTGCAGTCATATGAGATCGTAGAGCCCGTGTCGTTAGTCTGATGTTCGCAAGCAGTTCGTGCTTATTGCCATTTCACAAGAACTGCGAACGGACAATCAGGCATAGACATCTCCGCTTCACCAGTGCGCTGTATTCGTGCTGTTGAGTTCAAGAAATTTGCCTCTGTCGTTTTTTTGTGCCAGTCAAATACATCAGAATACCATTGGCCTATTACGTTTACCTGTAACGGACTAATATTCTGTAGTTAGCTTTAGCCTATAAGCTTAGCTGCATTGCTAACTGACCGTTCCAGGTTCTAGGTCAATGTGGAACCATTTTTAGTTAAGCTTACGACGATGACGGCGATAATAGTCCTTAGCAATAATTCTATTCTATCTTATGTGGCTACCTAAAAAGTTATGTTTCTATTTCATTTCTTGTAGCGTGCAGCTGTCACTTAAAACTAATAACGTTCACATACGCGCAACGCTGATCATGCATCGTTTACGTTTGTTTTGGTCTATTGTAGGCCCACATGTAATGTATAAGTCTAATGCTGACTATAGCTATTTACGTACGATAATGTCTGGCACATTGCAGTTCGGTGCGTCGGTGCAGGCGAGCGTCTGATGGTCTGACACAGTTCTTCGCTATCATACCGACAAGAACAGTGTTCGGACAATCAGACGCTGTCGCACGCTGCTGAGGCTGCTTCGCTTATTGTGTCATTTTGTCTCACGTCACGTCACAAGTCGTGTTTCACTGTGCAATAAGTCGTACTACAAGCTGTACAGCTTGTTGTGTATTTCTTTCCCATTTCGTATATATATATATATTAATCAGTGGAGCATCAGAGTGAAACGCAGTGGCGCCTATCCCTATGTGGACGCAGCTTGCGCCCAGTGAAAAAATAGGGGGGTTGTTAAGGGTGTAGATCAAAAGTTCCCGGCCTATCTTTCATTGGGCAATCAACGCTTTTAACAAAAAGCCCAGAAGGCGGGGGTTGTTGGCTTGAGCCCAAAAGTGGGGGGACTTGAGCCTAAAACTGAGGGAAAAACTTGCGTCCGATTTCGACTCTAGATGTGGGGGATATAAGTCACTGGTAAAACGCGCCAATGTTCATCTAAAAATAATAAACAAGAAGATATCAACCGAGTGCCGACATAATGTGCGACAGTCCAGTGCCGGCGTTAGAGAGTTGGAGGCGCCCCAAATACAAGTGTGAGGCCCCTATAATAGGGGGTCTGGAGGCGGAGCTCCCAGCGGGGTCCAGGAGCAGGGGGGTCAGGAGTCAGGGGGCGAAGCCCCCTAAAGCTGAAACACTTGGCTTTTGAACGTTCACTTAAAGTCGCAAATTTGCCCACTTTTGAAAAAATTCGAAACGCAAAACATAAGATACAATTTGTGTTCTTTTCAAAAAAAATGACGTCTATATGCCGCATGCAATACGTCACAGATTACTGTAGGCTACAGTAATGAAAAATAACAGACTGTGGGTAAATTTTTCACACTTTTATTAATTTTATATTTTAAATATATTTTGTTTTAAAAAACGGTAGAAATTTTTTCACACTTAGCATGAGGCCGTTGAGCATACGTGAGGCTCCCCGGCCGGAGGATACGGGGGGCTTCCGCCGGCACTGCGGACGTCCGCTCACCAAACTTCGCAACCTCAACCCTGCCTGAAAGTTTGAGCTGAAAATTAGCACACCGGTTACTGCTGGCTTTAAAACGTTTTTTCTTCGCCTTTCTGTTGACATTGCACACAGACAAACAGACAGACAAGATTCACAATAAGTCACATATTAGGATGGCCGCATATAGTATTAATTTTTGTAGCTTATTTCGCTTATACATATGTTTTATTGCTATCAATGTTTGACGAAATAAAGCTGTGTAATAACTAGCGTGTATACCGCGAATCCATATTGTGACTTTGTCGGTACTCGCACGACACTTAAAAAGAAATTTTAAAAAAAAATTACAGAATGAAATAAATAAAATTATCAGCGATATATAGCAAAATATTAAGATTCAAAAAACTAGAAAGCAGCGTGTTATTAGCTTATTTTTAAATTAGCAATGACAACACGCCCATTTTGTCTGAATAGCCTATTTGTAAAACTGTAAACCCAACGTATGCGTGGAACATTACGCTAACGCTAGTTTAGAAATTTGGAGAGTACTAAGTTTTTCCGTGCTGAGCTTTCACAGCATGCTATGTCACTGCAGTGCACAATTAAAGACAGCGGGTTTACAACTAGACCAGTTCTAATTTGAACTGCCTTTTGGAGTAGTAACCAAATAACCGCATTGACGGTATAGTCCGGAGCGCGGCGGGGCACATCATAGGCCTACTGTACACACTAGGGCTGTAAAATGGAAAACGGAACACCTGCGCAATTACTTCATTACCAACGTTTATTATCATCCAATTGCTACAGCATAGCATGGGAAAAATCCACAAGTTGTACAGCTTGTCGCACGACTCATTGCTTAACTAATCCGCAACAAATCAACGCAAGTGGAATTTGGGCCAAAACAGCGTCTCGTAGCGTCAGTGGGTCATTAAGCGTAACAAACTTTATACGGTTTCTATACTTTGACCTTAAATGACCCGAAGTGGATCTGCCCTCGAGGCATTCGTGGACCGAAATAAAGATATCGCTCATGCCCAGCCAAATATCTTTTGTGTTATGTAATTGTGCAAATATTATTATGAAACATTCGTTTTGATGACAATAATAAGAAATTTACTGACTGAATTGCATGTTTCTATAATTGTGCGACAATGAAATTTTACCATAAACTTTAATGTTATCATCGAGTTTAAAAAAATCATTTATCATTTTTTTCTCAGGGCTGTTCGGCCCACACTAAATGAGCCTACAATATTACAGTAAAAAAATACATACTACACACATTATGACACATGCGTACACGCTAACAAGCGTTATTGTAGGCCTATGCAATGCTCAGAAGATTACAGTAGGCCCACAACCACAATTATTACGAATATAGCTTAACGGTCTAACAACATCTTGAACCAGTTTGTAACAGAACTCGTGAATGCGTATACTGTATCCGCGACGATAGCAGGAAAAGATATAATGCATTATCTAGGTATATAACAAAATTTGCATTTCACGGTACTCGAATATTATCATCGAGTTTAAAAAATCATTTATCATTTTTTTTTTCTCAGGGCTGTTCGGCCCACAGTAAATAAGCCTACAATATTACAGTATTACACACATTATTACACACATTATGACACATGCGCACACGCTAACAAGCGTTATTATAGGCCTGTGCAATGCTCAGAAGATTACAGTAGGCCCACAACCACAATTATTACGAATATGGCTTAACGGTCTCACAACATCTTAAAACAGTTTGTAACAGAACTCGTGAATGCGTGTACTGTATCTGTGACGATAGCAGGAAAAGATATAATGCATTAGCTAGGTATATAACAAAATTTGCATTTCACGGTACTCGAATAGGCTAATTGCCGTATTCCCGCTTACAGCAGCACCGTTTCAGACATTCGCGGTCGCGGACACGTGAAACTTCCGACTAAAAATTCGAAAGCACGCGACCATTTGCAAAACTTCGCTCTTGTTTTTGGAGCAAAGGCCTAAACGAATGTGAACAAATATTTTCTAGTGGATAGACGGAGATTTTTTTCTGTAATTCAGACGGTGAACTGAGTTGTATCCATTCAGCGCGTTCGAGAACGAGGAAGCAGGGCTGCTGCTGCTGCATACGGTTTACCTTGATCACCAAAACCCTAGACGAGCAGATAACGGTGGCCGACGGCCCGCCACCGTGCTCTGTGCGCCCGCTTGGTCGCCACCGATAATATTGCTAGCCGTTACACAATAATTGAGATATAGCCTAGCGTCCTGCCTTTTTCTCGGAGATCGCCGCCTATGGCCACGTCGTCGACGTCGGCGTCAGTCTGCAGAACTGTACAGACGGGGGAGACACGCTGGGGCTCCAACGGCACGATAAGGTCGCAACTAAAACTAAAGCTATGTCGACTGCACGAATGTTGCACGACTGATAACGTCGACTGGTGGTGGTGGACTTGTGCTGCACGCGTGGTAGCACCGTGTCGGGTCCTCGAACTGCTGAGAGCAAAGCAACGAGCACGCCGCCGTGCATTGGTCATTGCTATCTGCAGTGGGTTTAGCTTACACTCGCACTGTTCATGTCAATACTCACCTCACTATGACTGTACTTATGTACAAGTCTTCGCTGACTCAAAACAAAGTCATGCTATGCAGCTATCGTCAAACGACGCGATAGGCCTACACAGCACCAGGGACGATTCACGAGGCAATACTCAGCTAGACTTTGCCGTAACAACACTTGTTCTGCGTCTGGCTCTCTCCACATTCCAATACATGTATATTACGACAAGCCAATCAGCTTCCGTGAGTGAGCACTGCACTGGTCACGAGCTGCACAATAGAAGTCACTCTATCACTGACAGCTTAACATTTTGCTCTACGTTTCTTTATAAATCGACTTGGCCGACATTGCCCCCTCATAAGGACAATATAAACCCAAACAGTTCAATTAAACATACCTCTTGGATTATGTGCATAATTATGTTCGTCCAACTTCGTCGCAGCAACTCCAAACGACTTGCAGAGCACTTCCGACAGTTGTTTAGAACAGACTAGTATAGCTGCCTTGTTCTACGCGTGGCCTGTAGTCTGCTGGTCACAGACGGTCGTCCACGTGGCCGGGCCAGTTGAAAGTGATTGGCGCTGAAATGTAAGGCACAGTTTATAGCACATCACACGTCTCGTTTAGAGCGCCCTGCAGAATGGGCGGAAGAACTTTATGACCGGAGCCGCGCACCGTGCAAATGTCACTCAAACTTGATGCGAGTGACCGTGGCTCGGCTACCTGTCGGTTTATTTACGAGTTCATGATAGTACCCGCTGAGCGTCGCGCCTTGTTCACCGCTAATTCGCAGAATTGACACAATCACTCTATTGTCTATACTCACAATAGAGACTGTGTTCCGTATTATACTGGGATGCATACACGACGGAACACACGCGCTTACCTCAGGGAAAACAGAACTGACAGTAAACAGTCGTTCCTAAAATACGTCAATTATTATACAAGGGGGACAGTTTCCAAGTTCCAATGGCCTAATAACGTCGTTGCCGTTGCTTTACTTCAGTCAACGCAAATTTTGAAAAGTAAAATTTCACACAGTAGTGTAGCGACATCATTCTCTGAGTGCGGTGGTATTCGATAGGCCTACTGATCACATTATATACTGGTATTATTTTCCATCGAGTTTCAGTCTATATCGGTAAATGAATTTTGATAATCGATCATTACGGTCAATATCTTGCGAAAATATGAACAAAGGTTTGAGATCTTGAGGTTTGAGGCCTACATGTAGGCTATGTATAGTCTGAATAACTAACTTCTTTAGTCTTTACTATTTTGAAGTTAACTAGATATACAAAATTGGCGAGGCACTTGTTTTTTAATCTAAAATCGGTCTAGAAAGGTTTAAGTCAGACGACAATGGGTGGATATGATCTTTAGCCGACCGTACTTAATCGGCGCCTCAGATACAGCTTGCTGACATTGTGCGCGTTACAAGTTGCTATATAATTAATTAACGGTCAAGCTTATGGTACGGTTTTCGTCCGTCTGTCCGTCGTCTGTAATGGATCTATGGTGGCTAAACCGTAGGTCGTAAAAATTTTTTTATACAAATAATTAGCCCTGTGTCTTAAACCTCTTTTTTCGGTGTCATGGCGATGCAGATGCACGCTCGGAAAGCCTCGTGTACCTCCTCCAGTGATCTCTGTCCTCGGCTTCATGAGGTGCGGAAAGACCCATCATCTGGCAATCGTCCGAAATGTTACCAGTCCAGCGCTAACTCTGTCATCCTCTGTGTCAGTTTCCGTGAAAAAGGACCAGCTAGGGGGTCTGGGAAAGCGCTGTGAGCTCCCACGGCGGGGTCTAGGGCGGAGTCCCAGCCAAAATCAAATTTAATGCATTTTAGCTTTAAAAGATGAGACTTGGTGGCAACAATTCTAATTATTTCCCCCAAAACAAACTGACCAAATTGGCAAATTTCGTGCAGTTTAAACGTACACTTATGTTTTGTTTGGAGAATTGGGGGCCTTGGCCCCTCTGGGCCCCGTCTACGTCACTGCTTGCAGGGTGCCGACTACAGTCTGGAACCAGTCTGACAGGCCACCACCACTAGTTCTGAGGGCACTAAAGGTTGCAGAATAGACTTTCTAGAATTCGAATCACTTTCGTTGGGTAGCCAAGGTGACTAGAACTTTTCATAGCCCTCTCCTCTATATGGAGTCAAACGCCTTCTTAACGTCTATGTAGCACACATGTATATAGGTCTTTGCTGAACTCTTAAACCTAGGCATGCAGAATTTCAGCGCTCTAATGCAAGGTAAACATTCGGGGTTGGGGTTGTAGAAAAATGTAGGCCTGCGTTTTTCAACGGAAAACTGGCCATATCTCGGAAACAGTGAGAGATACAACCACGGTAACTATTAATCATTAGTAAGAAGTGGCATATGCCCATTCAGATAAAATGAAAATCATTGACCTTAAATGACCTTGGAGATCAGTGACAACCAGTACGGTGGGCTATCCTAGCGACAGCTGGGCTTCTTGTTAAAAAATTCGGAGACGCCTGCAGACAGAAGCATGTACGCAGGGCAATTATTCACAACTGCGATTTCAGGGGTAGGCAGTGTTGCTGCAGCTGCATCGTCGTTCGCTCGCCCACTGATCTTTGATAATATGTCGACTTGGATTCGTTGAACTGCTTCCGTTCGCTGTGTTACCTGCACTGCAGGACACCAGGTTGACGCTGACTAACTACCGCCTTGCATCTCCATCGCAGTTTACGACAGCAGCTTAATTTGACCGAACAACGCACCGCTTGTGTTGGTCGTCGCACATCGACACGTCTTTAATGCTTTTTAATCGCCATATGAACGACCGCCGACGGGCACAGTTCACCGCGGTTTAGGTAATTCCGACGTCAGCGGCCAGCATTAAACGGTCGTTTTACCGGTTTGCTCTGCGCAGCGGCAGCAGATCGAGAAAGTCGTTTCTTTGAAGTCGAACATCGTGCGTCGAGAAAGTTTTATTAGGTGCAAATGCAAAATAGCGAATGTGATTGGGCTGGATAGATGTACGCTATATCGTCGGTATGAGTAAAGATCATGAGAAATTCACATACAGTTGCGCCATGATTACAAACAGCTCATAATCCTAATCTTGTAGTTGGTGTGGCTGTGTGTTTTCAAGTTTTATTATTTTACTGCCCGCAAAAGCGTGGGCAGTATTGTTTTCAGTAATTTTACGCGCGACAGCAGAATGCTTCGCGCGTCTTAGCCATGGCTTAGGCAGGCGTCCGTCTGTCTGTCTGTCCGTCCGTCGCACTCTAGATTCTGTGACCAAATTTCATGCCGCTGGGTTAAGAAGTTCCCCACGAACGGAGGTGAAAGATGGGTACCATTTTAAAATGTCCTTATTTTACCGCTATTGGCTCGTATAGCGTAAAAAAAAGTTAGAGATAGGAACAGACATGCTGCTTATTATGACAAACCCTGGTGACGAGCTTTGTAAACGTATCAACATTGATGACTTTGAACGACCTTGAATCTCCAAAATAAGAGGTTTTAGTAAAAAAAAAATTGTGATTCCGGGCTGCGACACACATTTTAAGAGTAAGTTGCGCCAAAAAAGCTGGAGATAGACCAAGGCAACCTGAACATAAAATTTTTAGCATTAAGCATAGATTTCAGCAGTCCAATTCCCGACCCTTTAGATTTAAGGAGGTCGGCGCACGTGGGCGTCAAATAGGGGTACCCCCCCAAAAGTGGTTATTTTACCGCTATCCGCTCGTTTAGCGTAAAACGGTTGCAGATATAGGAGACATGCTGCTTATCATAACAAGCACTGGTGACGAACTTTTTAGTGGTATTAACAGCGATAATGTTGAATGACCCTGAACCCCCAAAATAGAGGATTTTAGTGTTTTTGCGATTTTCCGCTGGGAGGCACACATAAAGAGTAAATTGCGACGAAATGGCTGGAGATCAACCTGAGAACGCAACTGTTAATTGGTTCAGGCAGTCGCGCGTTTCATGAGCATTAGCTCAGATTTCTTGTTAATGCCGACGAAAATCCAAACTTAAGTCATTTCAGCGTTTGCTTTTGGCAGATTATTAGGTCGAGTCTTTGGCACGATGCGTCGTCTGTCAGTCTGTCGTCTATCATCTGTAACGCATGTATTGTGGCTAAACCGTACGTCATACAGAATCGGCGATGGTACTGTTGAGTGCCTATAGGCTGCTAATAGTAACCAAGTCTCTATGTGCAGCGGTTTGACCGCAATTTTTGGAATGCAATGTTGCTGCCTGTAGCCATTAACCACGTGCGCTGTTGGTCGTGGTTTTCGATATAGCAGCGTCACCACAGCATGTACGAGACTGTAATCACTCTGGAAAATCGCTTTCTTTTGGCCACCGGAAGTCGAATGCTGGCCTTCGGATACAGCTAGGCGGTACGGTCGGCCCACCCTAGCGACAACTGGGCTTCTTGTAATTAGACAATTTAACCCCAAGATCTTTACCACGGGGTATAAAACAATTAATAATAACAGAAAAATGTCGGCCCAGTGCCGATGTATTATGCGGCCGTCTTATCCGCCTGGAGCTGTGCGAGCATGACCCTGACTTTTTGACGCGCTACAGCAATGCTGCAGGCGTCTATGATACGGTTGTCGTCTGTCCGTCTGTCTGTGGGTAACGGATCACTGTATTGTGGCTAAGCGTTGGGTTGTAGGGGAAAACGTTTTGCACGAATAATAATATTAGCCCTTTGTTGAGGCTTTCTGTGTATAAAATTTAGAGAATGCAGTGCAATGGAAACACTTGATGTTCGTTTTCAACGGAAAACTGGCCATATCTCGAAAACAGTGAGAGATAGGGCAAGGCTATAATCACTAATAGGAAGTGGTATACGCTCTTGCAGATGTGATAAAAATTATCGACCTTGGATGACGTTAAAGATCAGTACTGCAACAGGAATTCTGTAAGCTGTGGCGCGTCTTCCCTAGCGACAGCTGGACTTTCTTGTTAACTGAAACACCACACACCAGTTAGGTCCTACTCATGTCCTGGGAGTGAGAACGTTCACGCCATTCTTCTGCGCTTTTTAGCTTCTGAGTGATGAGCTCGTACGGAAGAAACGAATGTACAGAGAACAAAACCTGCACTGCGGCTCCACATAATAAAAGTGACCTCGATTGATATGGTAGGCTTAAACGCTGTAGAAGCTATCTGCCTGTGCTGTTATTAAAAAATAAATCCAGATTTTCAGAGGCGGATTCAGGATTTGGAAGCCAGGTCGTCGGTCGAACGCCAAAGACGCCAGAATAGTGTCGTTGCAGGCACCGACAACATACTGGGACAGGGTGCCCCTGTGCATTAATTAGAGGAGATCTGTGGAGAAGAAGTAGTTATACGTGACGGTGACAAATATAATCACCGCGAATGTTGAAACACTGAACACGACATGAACAGCTTTTCTTCAGACGGAGCGTAAACTTCCTTCTAATATTGTAGGCTCATTTGTCATGAAATAAAAATTCGTGTATTTTGTTTCGTAAAAGCAAAAACTCATTTGATTTTGGAAGAGGATATCATAAGTTTTTTAAAAAAAATAGGGTGACATTTTTTCTTCACATTCTAAGGGTCCGAAATCCAAAATGGCGGCCGAAATAGCCACCGTTTAGCAATAATTCAATACCTTCACTAGTACACATGATATAATTACAAACAAAGTATCTAAACATAGGTTGTCTGGCACGACAAAACCAATGGAATCATCAAATTTAGGCTAAAGTTGTGATTTACATGCCTAATTTCAAGATGGCGTTCAAAATGGCTACTGTTTACACTAAATTCTACTTATTTCGACACCATAGTCCATACAGTGATATTGGAAATAAATGTTCAAAGATTTCATGTGTTTGATTAAAGAAATGCATTGGTCCCGTGGTACACCTTATATGAACATATCAATAAACACATGTAGATAACTATATGATACCACATTAGTTATTGTTCAGTCATTTTATGAATGAAAAAAATGCAAAAGTCACATGGTATATAGATGTGGTTTTAGCAGTGGACATCAAACGTCTTCCTCTTCATTTATCCCTGGTTGGCT
>Ga0209671_1002647_pt1 | contig 16612 bp, 13 predicted proteins | sample WorMetHERISLAND2_2_FD_187401 | JGI IMG/M metagenome (GOLD analysis project Ga0209671, IMG submission 187401) | Marine gutless worms symbiont microbial communities from Max Planck institute for Marine Microbiology, Germany - Olavius geniculatus... | ecosystem: Host-associated > Annelida >...
CTGATATACTGCACGTGTATGCAGTATATCAGAAATGAAGAATACGATAATATTCAACTTTCTCTAATCTCTCAAAAACCTCCCCCCTAGGAACTGTTTTGAACCTTAAAGGCTCAAACGGTTGTCTGGACTTAGTGGGATGCCAACATCGTGATATTTTTTGCAACCAGCTGCAAGTGATTAGAAGTGATAAAACAATTTACTTGTGACCAATTGCAGCTTGTTGCAAGAGTGTCTGAATGCTAAAAGAACAGCATTGTGTGTCAGACTGTCAGTAACACGCCAGTGTCGGTTATGTTGATGTCAGTTACAGACTTGAATGATGACGTTAACTCAGTTGTCTACTGGTGTCACTTTGTGTGAACTAATCACTCTGATGTTATAACAATTCATTAGCAATGTACGGTTGCCTCATGACGCAGTTGACACTCATGCAAGCTGCTTAGGCCTATATCAATGACAATGGCCTCTAGTCTCTGTGTCTGTCTTATCTATCAGTGGCAGTGTCAATTTGCTGCTGCTGCAGGTGATGATGATGATGAAGAGGTTACTAATGACGCTGTTACTGTTTGCTTGGTCCTCGAGATATCACGAATGTTAGTTCTTGCTGTAAACGATGCTCGAATTTGCTGCCCAGACTACATTTCAGCTTGTAATACGCTGTTTTCATGATTTACAATATCTTGCAACGAGAAGTGCTCTGTGATGCTTAAAATGCACAAAATTCGTTTTTCGCCGGGGCTCTGCCCTGGACTCCGCTGGGGGAACTCACGACGCTCATCCAGACCCCTAGTCGGCTGAAGAGGGGCATACCCCCTCCCCATTCCCACTCCCTCGACGCCTGGCGCCTCGTTTTCGGCGCCTACGGCGAATCACTTTGGTTAGAGGGGAACTTAGGGGAGATAGACGCCCCTGCAGTTTAGTAATTTTAATCAATATATTAATAATATAACAGAAAACACCAACACATGGACAAACGTAAGACAACTGAGACTGACGGTTGCATGCTAAAGTGATAATAAGACAATAAGTAGACCTGATAAAAAATAAAGCACAGACCGAAGTCGACATCAAGGCATCGTAGGGCTGCAGTAGCGAGTTGCTGCCAGCATTCAGAAGATTTCAGCTCTTCACACAGGCCCCAAGCTTCCGCAAACCTTAATAACATCAACAGATGATTCATATCGTGCGTGGGCTTAAAGCCAGAATGCACTATCTCCAATTTTGTCAAAAATGAGTTATTGACGGCATCATGTCGAGCACTTCATACTCTATCAGGGAAAAATTCCCTGCGTCAAAATTTACACCTTTAACCTGCTTTTTATGCGTTTAGTCAAAATTGGCCAGAACTTAAACAGGGTAAACAACCTGCGTGTGAAATTTTCAGCATTGAATGTAGATTTTAGCAGTCCAAGTCCGAACCCTCTACATTCAAGGAGGGTTGCGCAAGCGGGTATCAAAGAGGGGTACCCTTCTAAAAAGTGGTTATTTATCCGTTGTTGGCTTGTCTAGCATAAAAATAGTTGCAGATATGCACAGACATGCTGCTTATCATAACAAGCAGTAGCGACGAGCTTCTTAGAAATGTCAACCTCGATGACCGTAAATGACCTTGAACCCTAAAAATATTGGTTTTTAGCGATTTTTTGGTGATTTTTGGCTGCAAAAAAGTGAACTGCGACGAAATGGATAAAGATAGACCAAGACTACTTGCGAACAGGAACTGCTATAGGCTCTCGCGCGTCTCATGAGCTTTAGCTCAGATTTTGTGTTACATTAGACGAGCCTATAGCGATAAAATGACGCTTTTTAAGGGGTGCCCTCTTTCGCCCCCTCGTTCGAGGGGATCCCTCTAACCCAGGGAGATGAAATTTTGTCACGAATGGTGAAAACCCAAAATCTCTATCTCACCTGGTCTTAGATTGGTACCAGGTTGTGACGGACAGATGGACAGAATTATCGTAGCTAATACGCGCTATAGCTATGCTAGCTCTCGCGCGTAAAAAGTAAGTGTACTCGTAACTGGTGCAACCAAATAAAGTCAAAAGCACATCAGTATGAATAAAGCAGATAATTAGCACACAAAACTTGATGATTTGTTACCGTTTGAGAGCAATGCACTTCTGCAGTGCTGTGACTTTCTGCAACAACAACAACTACGACTACTACAAACACTATTACAACATGCCTGGTGCCTGCATGACTTACTGCATAATATGTACCCAGAAAACCTCGTCATCTAACAATAAGAAAAGAGATAAGATAAAATGCATAAAAAAACAAAATAAAAATTGTGGAGCTAGACGTTTGCCCTTTAAATGAAATGCTAGATACTGGCAGTTAAATTCAGTGGCAGATTCGGTATTTTTTACTTGGAGAAGTCATAAACGCTAAAGGGGTGGGGTCGGGCCCAGTTTGGGAAGGAAATACCTTCCATTCCCAATGAGGATATTTCTGGAGAATTTTCACGGGTGTGATCGCAGGAGGCAATATTGCTTAGAGCTGGAAAATACTGCCCATGAGTAGAGCTATTTCGAATGGCAATATTGTTCAAAGCCACAAAAATATTGCCTTGTTGGTAAATAGCTCCAATTCACATATATCACATGATGAGATTTTGACCAATCACATCAACACATTTCATGATAAAGTACAACCAATTGCACAGTGGGAAAAGACAACACTGCAGCAGGGCAATTGCCAGGCTCAAAATTTTAGCCTGTCGAATAGTTTTCTTTCCAAAATACCAAATTTGGAGCTTAAATTCCCAGATTTTGGAGGTAATTTTACATCAACCATATTGTGAGCACCGATAATCCTTTCTGATGCAGCTTCCTGTCACTGGGTATAACAATGCAGATATGATAGAACATTAACCTGGTCAATCGTGGAGGGTGGTTCGGTGGTGCTCATGAAGCTGTGTGTGTCCAGCAGTATTGCCTGCACAGATCCTGATGAGGTCTGAAGTGTTAGACCTCCGCCGTACAACAGCAGTGGCTGCTGACCAAATGGCAGACGAGTCTCCCCAACGTACACCACCCCACCTCCTAAGCATCAGCATGCATCAGTAATACTAATAGTACTAGTATAATAAGTTACAGAAATTCATCGATATACATCTGCGGTTCTGTTGCAAAGAGCAAAACAAGTCGCAGTCATAGACCATGCCATCTCTCTCAACCATGTCAAAGACTGGGACTGCGCTAAGGTGAAAGACAGAAAATGAGTGAGTAGGGTTTTACGTCCCACCCAACACAGTATAGGTCATTTTGGAGACAGCCTTTCCAGGCAATGCACGTACACATAATAACAAAACACAAAGTTTAAACTTACAGAAAGTTTAACCTATATGAAACACAAAACCTAAAAACGACCTAAACCTAAAATTGTAAGAACTGCCAATTCAAAGTGTGCATATGTAACTAACAATAACGGCAGTTCTAATAATCTTCCCTCTTATCCTCCACACAGTCATCAATGTCAGAATCCTGTCTATTGCAGGACCAAAGAGGAAAAGACAGAGAAAACGACAGGATAAACCAATGGATCAGGAAAGCGATGCACATCAGGAAAAAACAAGACAATTCGATGAATCAAGACGAGAGGTCCTACCAACTTCAACACATCTACGATTACTTGGTGTCTGTTGCAGCAAAACCTGACAAACAGTCAGTTAAAAATTAGAATCAAAACTCTAATCATTGTCCAAAAACATATATGCTTTTGCTTCGAATTTTTACACATACACAGCTAACAGCTATCAAGAATGCAATAAGACACAATCAGTAAGTATTTTTCACATTCGTCGGAATGAGATCACAATTTTTCTCAACAACGCATGCAGCTGAACTAAAAAATTGTTTCCACAGAACAGATGTTGCATCATATCTACTTTCCAACATCTTCTCGTTCTCGATGATGTGATTTAGTCATAAATTAAATGACCAGAATTTCTTTAATGCATAATTCTGTTTGATCATTTATCACACAATTAGTTGTTAATTTTCGCAGCTCTAGTATGCTACTGAGTTGAATGAAATGAGACAGTATGTAAATAGACCTGCGAGTGAGTCTTTCTCATACAAGTACGTGTTGATCATCTCCGTGTCATACGTTATGAACACACCCTGCCAGCAACATCAACAACAGCATCATCATCATCTTCATTATCGTCATAATCAGCAGCAGCAGCAAACACTGTGTGGTGGATTCAGGCATATTCAGCATGTTCAGCCAAACAGCAGCCCCACAAAAAAGAGCCCTCACACGCCACAGAGCATCGAAAAACCCCACAACATTTCTGGAATGTAAAGGCCTCTTTACAAAAAGTTGCAACATTTAGAAGTTGACTTTATGTACAGGGTAAGCCAAACAAATTTTCCCAACTTGTTTTAGTCAGAATTTCGTCAACTCTGCACCAAATTTGATAATTTTTGGCACAGGGATGGCCAAGACAATAAAATTATGTGAGGTTCACTCATTTTCCACATCATCTAACATATGTCAATGCACTACCATGTGAAATACAGATGCTCCAAATTGTTACATTACGCAGTGATTATCAATATCGTCAGACTGATAATCTTTTCATTATCAATATGACAGAAAGCGCCATGTGATTTAATAATTTTGTGGTGTTACATATTTGATGCTAAAAATAGCAGACAACAAAATAGCTGACTGATTAGCTCAAAACAAATAATTCTACTCCACGAATGACTGCTGTGCAGTTTGAGCAGTAGATCGTTAATGTGGCAGATGTGGCATCACGTCTAAGCCATTGTGTACACTTAGGACATAAATTCTGATAATTTAGAAACCAGTTGTTACATAAACGTATAATTCTGGCTAAATACATTCCATTTTAGTTTATCGTGTGCTTAATTAAGTCGTTAGAACTTTTATGGGCACAACAACTCAGTATTATCCAACAATATGGAGTATCTGCGTTTCACATATTAGTGTGTTGATATAAACTACGTGAGGTGGAAGATAAGTGTACCTTAAATAATTCTATCATCATGGCCATTAATGTGCTAAAAATTATCAAATATAGTGGAGATTTGACGAAGTTCTGACAAAAACAATTTGAGAAATTTTTTCTGGCCCACCATGTATTGCAACATTCTCCAGCCTGGTAGGAAGGTAACTGTATGCCATAACGCAAAATCTAAAATGTACAACATTACTTATTCATTTGCTAAACATGAAAAAAATTATGTTATGGCCTCCACATTTTTACCAAACATGGCCTAATCAGTGTTAAATCTAGCCCTGAGCACCCTGTGCTGGTGGTACTACGGCGTATAGGGGTGCGTCCTCCAGCTGGCCGATGGTGGAAGCCCTTTGTGAGGTGACTCTGAAGGGTTGTGTCGAATAATACTGAATAAGGCACCATGGACCAACAGTAGATGAAGTAGCATAAGAAGGTTGACCCCTCAGACAGCCTGAGGTGCTGTTTGAGGCTATACCGTGGAACAGTTGCAGGTCAAGGAAGGTTGATCTCTCAGTCAGCTAAGGATGCTGATTTGGGATCATGCCTTGATGGGGTTCATTGGGATCTTACAGGTACCCATGGTTGATTGCTTGGTTGGTGCCCATCTGGTCTGTGGTCTGGTCATGTGCGCTGGGTAGCTTCGCTGTTCCTGTCACGTCTCGGGTTCGGCGGGGCATTAGAGAGACTTTTGCGAGGAAGACGAGTCAGACAAGGATTTCCAGTAGATACCGAATGCACTGCAGATCGGGACTAGAGTTTTCCTGTCGGGCTTGGAAATCCTGCGTGGGCAATCCTTTGCCCAGTTTGGCTCTGGGACGTGGCGGGGGTGTTTGGCTGCGCTGCTCCTGCAGCTTGTCTGCTGAACAGGTTGGGTCGCTGCCAGGTGATTAACTGAGGGGACCGTAAATCTTTTGATGAGCCCCACAGCACTTGCTTGGTCAGGGCGATGTGACCTGACTGGCAGTGTAGTCATTTGAGCGGGGGTAGTTGTGCTTTTTGCTATTCCTGCCATGACGTATTGTAGTTGGGCTTAACAGGATCTAACGGACACCCATGGGACATTGCTTGGTTGGTGCCCGCCTGATCTGTGGACTGGTCATGTGCACTGGGTGGCCTCGCTGTTCCTGTCGTGTCTCGGTGTTGGGTGGAGCATTGTAGAGGCTATTGCGGGATGATGGGTCAGACTGGAATTCCAGTAAATATCGAATACACTGTAGTTCAGGACTATGGTTTTCCTGTCTGGCTTAAAAACTCTGTGATGGCTCTTATTTGCCCCGTTTAGCTTGGGGCATGGTGAAGGGGGTGGCTGCACTACTCATATGGCTGGTCTGCTGTTGGGTTGGGCTGCTTGCCAGGGGGTTTCCTGTGGAGGCTGTGAAGTCCTTTGGTGAGCCCCATAGTATAGAGAGTAGTCTTGTGGGTGGGGGTAGTTGTGCTCTTTGCTATTCCCGCCATGACTTTCAGTACCCAGTATAACTGCTGGGAACTTTCTGAGGATGGCTGATAGGCCCAAATGGTGGCCTAAGCCTACGGGGTGGCACTGGCTGCCCTACCCTGCATTGGAACTTGGAACTTGGCCCTAAGCAAGCACACAGTTAATAACATGTCCTGCAGCATAAGATTATATAGCTAGATCTGTGGGTCTTTTATATCGTTATATCCCTTCTACATAACAGTGATGAGGTTTAAAACTTTGGGCTTGGTGACAAAGACCCCAATTTTGCATTAAATAGAACTCAGGTAAGCAAATTTGTGTTTTAGCTTCTTCTGCAACCAACACAAAACTGTTGCTAAAAACAACTCAGTCTCCTACTCTCAGCAGTTAATAACAGTATCCTTTTAGCTTGTACATGCCTAAATTTATAATATATGTCTAATCTTCATAAATAGCATAATGTTACATCATCTATTACTTGTATTACTAGTGTTACCAGCACTACTATTATGGTCAACGAAGTGCATTACTGACTTTATCAATGGCGTAATAATCCCAGAGTACTCCAATTGTCTTGGGAGAAACCCGAGGGATTTCCAGCACACTGTCATTCACCTAACAATATGGACAAAAAAGACAATGAAAAGACAAACATACCACACTAATAATATGCACACTCGTGCTCGTATTGATTGAGCTAGGCTAAATTTAGTCAGCTGACTCTCAAGAAAATCACTAAACTGTTACCACCAGATGTCATATTTTAACAAGAAATTTCAGCTAATGTTCACGAGATGCGCAAAAGCCTGTAGCAATTCCGTTTCAGCCGTTTGGCTGAAAATTGGGGTGTTCACGTTAAGTTAATATACAAATACCAAATTTTCTATCTGGATCGCATAACGACAGTTTTGTGGCGCCACCTTGTGAATGATATAGATTGTGTCGCAGACCAAATCGCCAAAAAATGCATAAAAACCCTTAATTTGGCGTACAAGGTCATTCAAGGTCGTTGAATTTGGCGCCAATCGCGAGCCAGTGTACGATTTCCTATTAGTGATTAATAGTAACCTAGGCCCTATCTCGCATCGTTACTGAGATACAGCGACTTATTGGCCAAAAATCGCAAATTTTGCCTACCCCCTCTCATTTAATGCCCTCGTTTGGGGTGACCCCCTTCGAATTTATGGAAAAGCTTTACGGTTTCTAAAACTAGAGTCTTCCAGGCAGCCAAAAGCAAAGATTTGGTGATCCTATCTTGCACTGTTTTTGACTGATCCACCCATGTGACAGACAGACGGACCGAATTGCGAAAACTAAGACGCGCTGAAAGCAATAGCTGCTTTCGCGCGCAAAAATCAAAATGCACTAAATTTGATTTCGGCTAAGGCTCTGCCCCAGACCTCAACAGAGGAGTTCACAGTGCTTCCTAGGCCACTGTTATGGTAGATTTAAAGATTCATACTTCTGAGACAAAAAAGTCAAAAGAAAAAGGGAAGAAGAAAAAAAAGGAAAATGATAAAGGAGGATTATCACCACATTGGTAATAGGAAAACTTGACGGCATAAAAACATTTATGACATTTGTATGATGACTAGGGACCAACCGAATTCACGGGAAAAAATGCATGATTTCATGGCAGAATTTTTAAAATGTGTCAACTTTCACGGAAAATTCATGGAAAGAGTTTCGGAAATTCACGGGCCCCACAGACGTTATTTCGAGGTGCTGCGCTAATGCAAACGAAGAAATTTCAGAACAACGAATATTTACTACACTAAGTCAAGACTCGAGACAGTCAATGTCAACTACTTAGTGCTGAAGTGCGACACGTAGCAAACAGCAACATCCGTACAAAAGCTGAAGATAAAACTCTGGAATTGTCATAAATTAAACTAAAAGCACGAAAATTCACGAAAAATCACGGACTTCATGGAAATCGGCGTTTTTCACGGAAGAAGGCCAATTTCACGCAAAAATGTCACGGCCGTGAAATCGTGAATTAAGTTGGTCCCTAATGATGACTCAGTTTACTGACTTTGTGCGTGTTATAAATTGCTATATTATTATTTATTACTGTTATTTATTGCCACAACAACGTAAACAGCGAGTAATAAAATAAACAAATCTATAGAATATACGCACAGGAGAGTAGAGAAAAGCTTCAGCCTTGTCATCAATGAAAACGCATCGGCATCCTGACGGATCAGCAAAAAGCCTGCGGATCCCAATCTGAGCGCCGAGATTATCAGAGTTATGATCCAGTTCACAGATGAGCGACCAATCCTCCACGCCAAAATAACACAATTTCCCTTTCTACAGACACAGATACACACAAAGTCATATAATATTACTACTACTACTACTACTACGACTTGACCTTGGTTCATCCCACATCCAACTAGACATCTTGGGCCACTCCGACCCATGTTTGTCAAGAGCTGCCACCTCTGCTTCCTCCCAGGCGAACCCCATCTATTAGCACATAAATACACACAGGCATACAGTGTGGAATAGTAGTGTTAGTACACGGATGTTGTTATGATTGTTGATTCAATTTCCAGTCATGTCGCTATCAAGTGGTTACTACCTAGACGGGTGACTGTATACGAACAAGTAAACCATCTTGGTCTGTAAACAACTACCAATCACAACTCAGCCTTCAATCCCTCCAGGATATGTAAATTGAATAGCCTGCATGGCTGAGGCAAAGACAAAAAGTGTTCACCTGTGTTGGATGGCAGGTAACACTCAGTAATCCAATATGGCAGGTGATGCTCCAAAGGTCTGAAATGGGTTTCCATGAAGAGCTATACATACCTTTTATTGCCGTGTATACCGTCTTCATAATAAAAAAAAAACAACCAGCCCAACTCAACCTGGCCATCCCTATATGGGTAAGCAAAATGAGTACTTGCAATGGTTATGGCCACAACTAAGAAAGAAACGGTGAGTTCTGTGTAACAGTAGTAAACCCTGTGGCCAAAACTGCTAGTATGCTGACCCAGTTGGTTGACAATGCTGGCTGTCAATAAGAGCCGTTCATACAGTTGACTTGGGCTGTATGCTAGCTTAAGTGGGTTTAACCTTTACTGGCTCAAAACACCAAAAAAGGAGATGAGTAGCCATACTGTTGTTGTTGTTGCTGCTGCTAAATACTACTACTAGTACTACTACAACTGGTACATACATAGGTGGCATAAATGAGAAAGTCTTGTGTAAAGTCATGTCAGATGATGCGGTCATTGATATTGTCTGATGAAAACTACAACTATTAATACTACTACTACTACTACTACTACTACTACTACTACAAGTCTACAACTACTACTACCTACAACTAGTACGTACATCGGTGGCATAGATAAGAAAGTCTCGTGTAAGGTCATGACAGGTGATGCGATCCTTGCTGTTGTCTGGAAACATGCAAGACTCACGCTCTGTGCTTGCTTGTACCATGCCCTCATCTATCTACATACAGACAGACAGAGAGAAAGACCAGAAAGACACAGAGACATAGGCAAACATACAGACACAGAAATATACAGACAGACACAGAAAGATACATTGATAGACAAAAGTAATTAACGTATGCAGACAGTAGGCAAACCTACTGGGACTGAGAAAAAAAAGCTAAGACATAAACACGGCAAACTGGAGGAAAATTATCCTTTGGCATAAAAGCATCATTCGTCCCATGTACAATTCTGACATTGTTGTCAATCTGCAGTACTACCGTGCTGTTGCCACTACGAGGGTGCCACAGAAAAACCTCAGCTGGTACTTAGTTTTTAATATTTCTCACAAAATAACAAGCATCATTAAATTAATTGGCTGACAGTGAAAGAGAAACTATGGATTGTTAGAGTCACTTGAAAATGTTACAAAGAAGTCCAGTTTTCTGACAGACAGTGAAATAGCTGACCATGTGAAGGTTAACTCTGGAGTCAAATCTGACAGCAGCGTAATCAGCAGACACTTTACACGCCTGTACTGTTCCCAGGTATTCACGTTCACTCAGCTTCTGCACACCTGCAACAACTACTACACCCGTACTAGTAGTAGTAGTAGGAGCAGCAGCAGTACAGTTAACATACATACTCAGACTGTTAACTTAGTAGGAATTCAGAAAAAAAATCTACATGCACCGTAAGCAAACAGCATGTCAAAAGTTGACTTTTAAATGCAAAAACACGAAGGAAAGTGGATTTACCAATTTTGTGACATTTCAGTAACTGCAGAAAGCTCAATGCTTTATTTCAAATAATTTCCATACGTCACTATTTCTGTTCTCAGGCAATGAGTCACTCACAAAAAGAAATCTGCAGCTTACGTTCTACTGGTAGTGACAAGGTAGTATAAGTCAATCAGTCATGCTAGAGAAATAATAAAAAATAATAAAATATGTAGAAAATAAAATGTGGTTGTCTCTTTACCGTTTTCACTGAAGGCATAAAACCATGCACGGTTGTTCATGCCGACAACGAGATGACAAGGACCGAGAGCAAGAAATGAAGGTTCCACATCAACTGAGATTGACATCGCAGGCTCCTGTGTTAACAGACAACGATGACAACTACAAATACTACTACAACAACTACAACAACAACAACGACGACGACTACAAGTACTGCACAAAATATGGTGTGTCTCATAAGAAAGAGAAAACGAGGAATAACCACAACTATGACTGACATTGCAGCCTCCTGTGTTGACAGACAACAACTACAACAACAACACAAGACACAATGTGTAACTGCAGTACAGACACTACACATGCATTGCCTTTAATTTTCAAGCGACTAAGTTAATCAGTATTTCAGTTTCATCAATAAAGCAATCCACCTGCTGCACGTTGTCCTGGAGAGTAATCTCCAGCAGTGACGTCAGATAAGCAATCCGAGTCCCAGACGATGCTCCTGAAATCAACACATTAAACAAAGCAACATTATACACCATTTACAGATTTACAAAATGTACAAAAATTTGTAAGTCAAATCTAAGAAGTTAAAAAAATCAGCTTTACAAAAATCTTCAGAAGAAAACATGATCGTGAAAAAGCTTACAAAAAAGACCAAAAAAAGCACACCTACATTCCAATGATGACACACAAAGATCCTACATAGAAAAAAACTTTAGAAGATCTTAGTAAAATACTAGAAAGATTTCATAAAACGTTTTGTAAATTATGCCACAAATGTACAAAAACCTTCATCTCAGTTGTCGACAAAAATGGGCAATCAGCAGCCAGAACAATATTTTCTTCATCTTTTTTATAAATCTGTCTGTTTGATGCTATTTGTTGATAAAAAAATTTCAGATATTATCACCAAGGCTAATATTTATTCAAGATTTGGACAGACGTGCTGTAAAGGGCATGCAGTGTGCATAGCTTTTTACATCTCAGAGCTACGGAGTGTTACCTGCCATATGGGATCACACACTGTTACCTGCCTCCAACACAGGTGATCGCACCACACCTTAACCCCAGCCAGAGAGACTGGTACTCGATCTACGTAACCCAGAAGGATGAAAGGCTGAGTTGAGCTGGGAGGTTGGTTATATACCAAGATGGTTTACATACAACTACAGACAGTCAGCCATCCTAGTAGTAACCACTTGATAGCGACCCGATTGGGAGTTGAACTCATGATGATCTTGTGATCATCAGTCCAACGTATTATCCAATTATTCACTACTACTGCCAGTACTGATACTGATGACGATACTATAACAATAACTAATACTAGTACCAATAATGGGTAGCTTAGTCAGGTAGATGTGTAGCATGCCACGAGGGCTAGACACTGCCATCAGTTGTCCATCGTCTGTCCATTCAATGCGATCCAGCGATCTCTCGTCTTCCAGCGTTAGAATGGCATACATTTGCTTCAGGTCTTGTAGGTCATGGATGCGGACACTACAAAAACAACAACACAAATACTACAACATGTACTACTACTACACATACTGCTACTATACACACTACTATTATACTACAACTACAACTACTACAACTACACTACTACTACCACAATTACTACTACAAGTGCTAGACAAAAGCAAACCTGTTGTCGCCAGCAGACGCAGCCTTGCCGATGGCAGATGAGATCGCAATGGACGTTAGATTGTCCTTGTGGTCTCGCACTTGAAATATTTCCTAAACAGCATAAACACAGTACAGCACAACACGATAAGAAGTGAAATAAATTAGTGCTAAACAAACTTGTACCCTTTCAGACAGTGATTTAATACATGCATACTTTATTTCGCATAAAGCAGCACAAACATACTATACAAAACACACTAACACCAAACCACTACGAAGGGCAGGCAAAAAGTTTCAAGCCCGAACATATTAGACTACAATTTTTTTCACAATCTATATATCAGTGAAACGTGCATTCTTGTCTGACTCCTATGAGTCTGCTGCGAATATGGCGTCATCGTAATTTATGATGTCAGACAGCATTAAACGAAAACAATTCAAAGCGTCAACAAAAACGTCTAGAGTCATTCATCATCGAAAATAGCGGCCACCACAACGATCAGATTTTAGACTTCAAAACAAATAATAGTCACTGGGGGTTTGTTCATTACTTTTTGCAGAGTGGTCTTGATGTACGAAAATATACTCATGAACAGCCAGCTGGGTAATAGTAGACATAGGACTGGACTGCAGTGCCATATTAGGGGGAAGGTGCATTGGGCTTGCTCCCAGCTCTTTGCCCATCAAGGGCCACATGAAACAGGTTGGATATCTTGAATAGTCCTTTATCAACACAAGTGATATAATTAACAGTTAAATTTTTAATAATTTTTTCTGATACCGTTAATTATTGACGTAACGTCGTAATTGGCTGAAATGCTGTAATTTGTGGCTACCATAGATTAGGCTATCGTATATTCACAAATACAGATGAGAAATTAATAAACTTTTTTGTCAAGGCTTTCACAAAATCGGATGCCACGGAGCCCCAGTTTGGCAAATCCAGCTACAGGCGGAAAAAAGTTTCATGCAACAACCAGCCTGATTCAAATGCTGCTTGTGTTAATGCACCAAATCATTTCGACTAAATGCTCTAGGACGTCATAAATTACAATGACATTACTTCCACAACCTGCCCACACGAATATGCAAGGAAGGTACCTTTTGTTGATATACCAACCATAAAAAGTTTTAGTGTAATATATTGAGGCTTAAAACTTTTTGACCGCCCGCCGTATTTGCACGAAGTCGTTATTGACTCAAGTGCTCTTATTTGCAGCTAACACAAATTAGGCTATCACATATTCTCATATGCAAATAAAAAATTCACAAAAGTATTTGTTATGGCTTTCACGAAATCAAACGCCAAGGGGCTTTGCTTTGGTAAATCCAACTACAAACCAAAAAATTGATTTTCCGCTTTTTGCACTAGCACTCCAAATCGTTTTGGTTTAAAGCTCTATGACGTCCTATACGGGTTAAATATGTAAGAAAGGTAAGTAAAGTAAAATGGAAATTTATATAGTGCATAATTGCATATCGTTAAATCAACCTATAACACATTATACATGTACTTAATGATAATAACAAGCAAACAAACAACAATGCAAAACTATATCTACAGACCGATAAATAATTAAACCAATAATGAAATCCACATTCAGTTGCTGCTGCAAACCTGTCCAATCTCCTTCATGTGTGTTGAGATGCTGACGAAAAATCCATTGGAAAAACCGATCATGATATAACCATCGCCATACCTGCACAATATAACCAACGAGAAAAGACTAAGAAAAATTAAAACAAAGAAAAATTAGTACAAACACATAACATGGATAACTCCACCATTTACACGCACAACTGATACGCACTAATTCTGAAAAAAAAATTTTGAGAAAAATTTACATGCAGTGCTGTGAGATCAAGAAGACTGCTAAAGACTAAAAAGCTCAGCCAGTCAGGCTAATAATTGATTAACTTACCTACACCAAGGGGATGGAAGGGTGAATTGACATTAATGGTTGACCACATACCAAGATGGTTTAACTGCCTGCAGATGGTCATCCATCCTACTAATAACTGGACCCAGCAAAGACCAACTGTTAACATTGGTTATGACTGTCCTTCACTCCAGTGGAAGCACAGGCTTATCAGCCCTGTCTGTTTGGGGGTTTTAGCTGCGATTTAGCTGCGGAGGTAACGGGCCATAGAATGTTTGGGGGAATCTATAATAAGACACACTCGACACTATATACAGTCCGCGGCGACACCCTACATATTAGATAGCAAAAGAGAGCGAGATGTGCTCGCTTCAACGACATGGCAGCGAATGAGATATGCAGAGTTGTTGTCGAGTTGCTGCTCGAGTCAATTAGCTAGGTCTGCTCAATGTCAGACTACGTCATCTCACACTAGTAACATAATGTAGTCCTACCAGGCATTTCCAGGTATTTCAACGTTCAATGCTAATCTATTGGTTTGCGATACTGCAAGCTATAAGTGACCCTTATTAGCGGACAGGATGTCTGTATCTGACCATCCAACTGTCTGTCCGTTCAAAGCTTGGCTATTGTAGCAGTCATGAGACACATCACCTACCAGCTTGTTTTTTTCTTTCTATGCCTAGTATGCGAGGGCCACTTTACCACATAATTAAAAGTGTTGTTTGTTGTTTTAACCCATTCATGCCTAGCGTCCCCCTGAATGGGTTACGCAACTATCAGTGCATATGAAGCATTGAGTACGCTATCTACTACAATTAATTTGCTTTGTGCTGCGGGTTAATACTGGACAAAATCGTTGCAAAAACCCGACAAATTGCATTTTTGTCTTGCCTAGAAGCTATGGCAAGTATTATACAACAAAGCAAAATGAAGCAAAGCTGCTCTTTTGTGGCCGCTGTCCCCTCCATGCACGCCGGCGCTTCATTGGGGCTTTGGTGCCGTAGGCACCTTTAGACCATTACGGTCTGGGCCTGACCAAGCCCGCCACGTTCCTGAGGCTCCGGTCCCCCGGCCACGAAAGAGCGTGCAGTCGCACACACGAGGTGTCCCCCGTGCTGCGAGCCACTATTGTATACCGCCACCTGCTATATATGTACACTGGAGGTCAGTCTACGAAATAATGGTGTCACATCATTTTATCTGTTTAACCCATTCATGCCTAGCGTCCCCAAAAATGGGACACCTAGTTTGACAGCAAACTATAAAATAATTCAGGCACTAGTGGGTTAAAAACTATCTCAAATAATCTGGGGCCATCCCTCTGAAATAGCTGAGAGTCAAAAATGTCAATTTTGGGGGTAATTTTAGACTTTAACCACAAATATCTCCACAGCGAAACAAGATATCGACAATTTGAAAATGGCTTTAAAACAACAAAATGTACTGCATCTGACAAGATACTTTGGTAAACTTTCTTCCACAAATGGCAAAAGCACAACTGCTGATACAACTACTACGGTTACAGACCACTGATATGTAGCGATGTGTCCATAGCGCTGTTGGAAAGCCAGTTCAACGGGATTGTCAGGATCATGCAACAAATACAGCACCAGAGTCTTGCGGTCTTTTACCAAACTTACCTGCACATACATGCATGCATATATATTATGAAATACTACTACAAATACTAAGTACAAAAACTGCTATTACTCATGTAACAGGTACAGCATCAGCATCTTGTGGTCCTTTATCAGACTTATCTAAACATACATGCACATTATAGACACAGTATGAGATACTACTACAAATACTACTACAGACACTACTGCTAACAGAATCATGTAACAAATACATGTACAGCACAAAAGTCTTGCAGTTTTTATTTTTATCAGACTTACCTGCACATAGACACAAACAAACTGTGAGATGTAATTCCCCACCTAGTTAAAATTTTGTACTACTACTACTATAAATGTACAAAACATTAGTTTATACACTTGTTAACGGCAACATTTAAAGACTTGCACATCGAAAACAGCAAAAATTACAAAAGGTGATATTGCCCGCATCACACTGACTGCGTGTCAGTGTGCTGCTGAATAATATCACCTTTTGTAATTTTTGCTGTTTTCGATGTACAAGTCCTTAAACGTTGCTGTTAACAACTGTATAAACTAATGTTTTGTACATTTATATTTGCTGTTTTATTACTAAAATACTGTTTTCCTACTGTTGATCAGTTACATAGATAT
>Ga0209671_1002648_pt1 | contig 16611 bp, 10 predicted proteins | sample WorMetHERISLAND2_2_FD_187401 | JGI IMG/M metagenome (GOLD analysis project Ga0209671, IMG submission 187401) | Marine gutless worms symbiont microbial communities from Max Planck institute for Marine Microbiology, Germany - Olavius geniculatus... | ecosystem: Host-associated > Annelida >...
AATTAAGCAATCATATCGCATTGGATAAAAAAGTGATACTTTGCTGGTTGTGTTTTCCCCAGGTAGTGCGCTAACAAACGTTGGGTGAGGTGGGAAACTAAATGGTCATTTGATGGCAAGTTGTGTCGGGAATATTCACGCCAAAAATTATCGAAACCTGATATTTTGTTTTCAAGTTACAGTCGAAAATGTCGGGGATGTTTTTTTGGGACAGTGTAGAACAGTTTGTGGAAATGTAGGGCACTTAAATTTATCTTATTTCATTACATGTCTACAGAGGACGGACCAATATACGTACTAAGAGTGATCTTCTGTCCTGACTCTGGCGGCAGTAGAAAAGCGAAGAGCAAGACCACTGAGATGAGTGCGCACGGAATGACGAGGTTAAAGAAGTAATAGAGCGCTCGACGCCGGACGTGGATTGTGTACGTTATGTCGTAGTAAGGCTCGTCACAACACTCGTACTTGTACTCGTTTTTCTGCACGGGCATATCTGTACATTACATACCCCCTCCACACTATAGGCATCGCTCCATACACTGTGCCTCCTACCTATACATCATATAGAAAACGTCTCAGACACACGTGCGTACAAAGATAGAACGAGTTGTAATTTAAAAGAGCTGAATAAGGATGCAAGACAAAAAAACAATTATACGTATGTAGCAATCCAGAACTTCAAATGTAGTCATAATAAGTCAAACACCTGTGTTCAGCTTCGTACTGTATTTTTGCTTGTTTCACTTCCAACTTGAGTCAAATCTAACCTTTTCTGAAAATTTCAGCCAGCTGTGCTCTTTGGGCAATCTTACTAAAAACAAACCAACAGACACATAAGTAAACGTCGAGTAACACAACAACCTCCTTAGCGAAGGTAATGATCTGATGAGGTACCAGTAATGGTGTCCTGCAAGAATTAATTAAAGGCTTCAGAGATAAGCCTATACAAACCGACTAAGTCCCACTCGCTGCTGGGCTGGTAGATGGACTGGTCGGTGCTGTTAGTCAGACTGGCTGTTGACAAGTTGAGCTTAGTTCCGTCATACGACCACGAACCAAACTTCATCTTACAGCGCTGGTCATCGAACGGAAACCAGCGAATGTCGATGGCGCATGACGATATGAAGATTCCAAGCGGTTTCCACGTGCAGTTGCCGTCGGAATCGATCTTCACGTCCGTACGGAACTTGGTGTCTATCGCCTCGTGCGCACTTAGCACACAGACAGCATCATCATCATCATCTTTGCAAATACCAGTGGGGCTGAATGGCTGCAGAATTTGCTATTTTTTGTACTACGCTAATTTGGCGTTGACCTGAGCATTAAAATTCCCCTTTACTCCTTTTCGTTTATCCCCTGTCCTATACTTCCCATTTTTTTCCTTGTGTTGTAGGCCTACTTTTTCCTTTCCTGGTTTCCGTCTCACTTTGTCTCTCACCTCAATTTATTTATTGTAGCAAGTTTGCGTACAAGTTAAGCTACAATGCCTAAGCTCTTTCACTGAGTCACTGTGTTCAAGCAGATCCGATCGTAAAACGCATTTAGGTCACTTTATAGCAGAAAACATAGGTCTAAATAAACCCCTACTGACTAAAAAACGATACAACACTAAAGCAGAAAGGCAAGCATAATTTTATGTCTGGTTAGATTCTTCTGAATGTTGTAGAAAATGAATTCCCAACATGAGACTGTCCCCGACCCTCCACTCTTCTGCGTATGCGGCCACTGTAAACAATCATAATCTTTGCTGAGAAAACACACAGTGGATGAGATAGACCGAGGTCTAACGGTTGATTAACGAACCTGTTGTAAAGCAGGATGTCCGGTGTCCAGATTGTGTTTGCTGCAAGCCGGACTAGCTCTATGTCGCCGTATTCCGATTTGTTCCACGCCAACTTGTAATCCCTCCATTTCTACTCAGCACCACCAACATCGAGTAGGTCTATTGAACTAACAAGTAACTTGAGCAAAGCTCACGTTACGCGCGATAGCAGCGGTCCTGCCACTTTGGCATTCAGTGTAGGCTTACAGCAATAAGATATTAATGCATCTTGAAAGAGTAGGCCGACTTAAATTTGAGGCCTCCGTACGGAAGACTCCTTGAATTCAAGAAACCGAAACTTAGATTCTTAAAAATGTCCGTTCTATGCTAAAAAATATCATACGCAGGTTGATCAGGTCTATATCCAACCATTTCGGCGCAATTTACTTTTAAAATGTGTGTCGCAGCCGGAAATCGCAAAAGATTTACTAAACCCTCTATTTCAAAAGTTCAAGGTCATTCAAGGTCATCGACGTTGACACCAATAAAAAACTTGTCACCAGTGCTTGCACTGAACGTTTATAGACGTTGTAGCAACATGCATATTACATATAGTCGTACGGTACGTAACAGAGGGCAAAATCTGAGCGATAACAAGTAATAATCAAAGCATTGCTGTTAACTGCAACAACATGACGGACACAAAGAAAACTCTAAATCAATCGCACAGTAGAACTTTATTCATTCTGGTTGAAACTCACAAAAGTTAGCCACAGCTTCGTCAGCAGAAATTCATTTCTTTCATCCTGAAATAAACGCAAAAATTGCTTTAGCTTCAAACTTGGAAGTCAAATTTGTCATAACGATATGACGATCGCACGCTGTTCGAAAATTACTGATAATTTATAGCAACAAATACCAACTGAAATATGCCGTATTTTGCGAGTCATATTTTTCAAATACTGCATATAGTCACTACAGTGACAGAAGTTGTTATTGAGGACCGGATCGCAAATACCTGTAAAATGTCGATTTAAACGAAAGCGAAACGCAACAGGTAAACTTAGCGCGGCAGTGAGACAATATACATCTTTCCATACGAAACAACTATTTAGGCCCTATAATTTAACATTGTGGTTATGTATGGTTACGTATGGTTAATTTGATTATTAACAGCGGCGTCGTTGGTTAAAAAGTTGGAGTGAAGGAAGTTGCAATTTTTCAACAGAAACATGCAAATTTTTGACAGAAAATAAAATTATTGGTATTCACAATTTTAATTTTGCCTTTAAATGGGGGGGGATTTCAGCCTTAATTGTCGTACATTTAGAAGTACAGTAGCCCAAACTGTACGACAAAAAAATAAAAGGTTAGAAAGGTAGTGATATAGCCCTTAATAAGACGCCCACCTCAGAGCTACGGAGCGTCACCTGCCGTATGGGATCACACCGGACACAGGTGAACGCGCCCCGCCTTAACCCCAGCCAGATAGGCCGGTACTCGATTTGCTTACCCCCGGAAGAATGGAAGGCTGAGTTGACCTAGGCGGCTGTCTACATACCGAGATGGTTTACCTGCCCACAGGCAGTCATTTATCGCAGTACTAACCAGACTCGGCGTACAGTAACTTCGTTGATCGGATCAAACGCGTTAGCACTACACCACGCCATAATGATTAATACAAATTGTGACAATTTGAGACGGTGACTTTTAATTACGCACGACTTTGACGATCTGGTGCAGGGAGACGGCGAAACTGACGTCGAGTGTATCTTGTTCTTCGATGACCGGTCGCGTCAGTTTCTTGAGGTTACTGCGCCGCTGCAGTATCTCGCGAATTAGTCGCTCCTCGTGATCGCCTTGCTGCGTCCCTACATGTTCAAAAGCAACTGTCCACTCAGCTCTTAAGGCGCGTACAGAGCGACGTAACTGAACTCAACTGAAGTGAACTGTCACGGTTTAGTTTTTGACGAACTGACCAGTGGGCCAGCAAAGCGAGCCCATGCATTTGTCACGTTGCGTACGTGCGACTAGTCACGTAGTCGCTGACGCCGTTAGACGGTGCCTACTGTAATGCATTTACCGTTTGCCCACTGGTTAGTTCGTCAAAAACTAAACCATGTTAGTTTAGTTCAGTATATAGTTCAGTTCAGTTACGTCGCTCTGTATACACGGCTTTATAGTTTTTCTTCCCGCACGACGTCCCGTACGACGAGACATTATACACGTAGAAACAATATCATTTCTGAGACAAGGTTGGCACAAAACATTCCGTTAGAACGAAATAAGTGCTATTTGCTACGGTGACGAGTACACTGTAGTGTATGTGTGTAAATTTCTTTCGTACCTGGAACAAAGGAAGCAATGAGGAGCAAAATCAGCTGCAGCAGCTGGATAAGATCCTTACACATAACTTCCACCATCGTTCAGGCGATATTAATACAGGTATAATGTTGACTTACGCTATACGTGACTGATTGTATTGATTTCTGCCTATCACAGTAGCATCTGTGTTACTGTGTAATACGACACGGCGGCTTGATCGGACCACAATGGGATGCGACAGCTGACGATGACACCACATGCATAGGTAGGCCTATTATATCGGAGCTAGGCCTACAGCTTTCGCTTAAGGCGTCTTATTATGCGGCCGTCCTATAACATGCTGCATTACAACTTTTACAAGTCTTATCCGTCTATCCGTTCGTCCGTCTTGTCTGTTTGTCTCATATTTAAGCTCCTACTCGCACGTACTTAACGACAAAGGCTGGTGCGGATGCATCACCGAGACATGACAGGTGTAACCGGCGTGCCACTTTTTAGCTCAAGAGGCCAAAGATCAAGGACACCAGACACCTAAAGTCAAAAACTTTGTTTCAGATACATATTTCGCGTAGGCTAGATGTCTCTACTTAGGAGGCAGCGGCGCAGTGCAGTAGGCAATAGACGAATGACCACATGTGCAAGTCGGCACATGGCATGGCGATCCATCTTTGCGTGTTCTACTTAAAATACAGTAATTAAAGTCACACGGTCGGTCTCGTGAGTATTCCGGGTTTTTTCGACCACACCGATTTTCGTACTGTAACCAAGCGATTGCGACAATGACGGAAATACGGCGTACATGCGCGCACGAATGCGACAAACGCAGATATTAAATACGAACAAGTAATTATGAAAAAACAACGGACGAAAACTACAGGTGAGCTGAATGATATGGGAAACGAAAATGGTGACTGCCATTATTTTGCCGTGGTCGTCGTCGCATTCGTTTGGATACAGTTTCTTCGAAAACCTAAATTCTACCAATTCCAGAATTTTCTGGTAAGGCCTATAGAGGCCTACTTGAAGTAAACCGTTTTCGGTTATTGGTCGCTTTCAGGGGCAGTCACCGAGTGCACTGCATTGACACTCCAGAATCTAGACGCTGTCTGTAACACAATAGTGCCAGACATGTTTGTATTTCCGGTTCCGCGTTACGTCACGTACCGTAGCTATTTCCTGTTGTTCATTTTTGCTCTCTGTGGTCGAAAATTTGGCTTTTCCACCTACTTTGACTTTGCCACCTTTTTGTCCAGATCGTCAGTTTCAAAATAATTATTATAGGCTTAGTTTATGACATCATGCTTATAACGACTTCCGTTCAACATGGCGTGGCCCTGTCCTCCAATAGACAGCATTATGAGATTGATGACTGTCTGGAGGATAACAGGGAAGATTATTATAGCCACTATTATTACTTCCGCCAAGGAGGTAATGTTTTTGCCAGACTTTGTCTGTCTGTCTGTCTGTCTCTCTGTTAGCAAGATAACTCAAAAAGTTACAGGACAGATCTTTCTGAAAATTTGAGGGTATGTCGGGCATGGCACAAACTACCAGTGGTTCAATTTTGGGGGTGATCCGAAAGGAATCCTGGATCTGGATCACTTTGAAATTTCCGATATTGCGTTAAAGGGGGCATAAGAGAACCGCTAGCAAAGTGAATATGGTGACGCCACCTGTCGAATAACATTGCCTTGGCGGAGGTACCTGCGGGCTATGACTGCTTTCTAGTTTCTAATTACATATACACGCGTATAATGGAGTCTTACAATTTTAGGTTTAGCCCATTTTTTGTTTTCTTTTGTGTTTCTGTAAAGGTTTAACTTTCTGTTTTTTAATTGTAAAGGTTCAACTTACGGTTCTGTTATTATGTGTTTGTGCATTCTGGGGACGTTAAACCCTACTCACTCACTCACTTCGGTCAACAGATCAACAGTTAATTCAGTTCAGTCAACTGCAGTATTTATGTTCGCGCAGTCTTATAACTGTATCACAGGCCTGATCATGACTGCACTGGTAAGATGGGAACAGGCTTTGAATTGTGTGGAAAAATAGCTGAGGGCGGAGAAGATAATTATACCGCCGGCTCCCAGCCTCCCAGGTGGGTGGTCTCTCTGATGTCGTTTATGTTTACCACAGATTGTAGACTTTACCATAGAAAGTACAGTAGGTGCTTGGATTGACTCACTGTCGATGGTGTTCGCTACATTTTGTTGTTTGCTGCTTGCCATAAATCAAAATTCTAATTATACTGATATATCGTGGATATGCCGACTAAGATGACTACATAGCACCATTTTGCACTAATTGCGTGTAAACTGTAAAATCGTAAGAGAAATGATCGGCGACCAAACACGACACCCCCAGGTAGTGAGCTGGTCTGCATGGCCCAGCCGCCCGGCACGGTGATTGGCAATGAGAGAGAGCGCTGCGGTAGGCCTAGTTGCAGGCCAGCACCGGCAGTATACTGTGTGCTGTAATAAATCTTGTCGCTGTCGATTTGGCTTAAGTTTGTGAACTTGCGTACAGTTTTCGGCGTGAAAAAGTAGCTCGGTTAGCGAGCGGATTGGCAGCGAGTGATCCGGCGTGACGTTCGGCGGACGAAAGCGTTATTAGATCGAGAGATCGAAGTCGATTTTGTAGCGAATGATAGAGACTGGCTGCAGCTACAGAGCGAGCTTTGTGCGCCCGGCTGGGCTACGGTAGAGCAACAGACAGACAGCGCTGGTAGCTAGCGGCAGAGTGACTGGCGGCCAGGCCGGGTGGCCGGGTCGGGTGGGCCAGAGCACGTGGTGGTGCCCGTCTGACTGGCACCACGCACCGTCGACTACTCCGACGTCGTGGCGCCATCACCGACAGCGCCCGTCCTATCGGCGCCGGACGTCCGTCCGTCTGGCTGTCTGTCCCATGCAGAGATAGTATCCTAGTAGAGAGAGAGAGAGAGATACATGCTGAGTGAGCGGCAGAGTGGATGCGCCGCTGTGTGACTACTGGTGCTACGGTCGTCGGTTCTCCACTCGTCCTGCACGGGACCCACGCCGCGTTGCATTGTCGGTCGCCCGCCGAGGTTTCGACGGCGCGGCTGCCATGCTGGTCCGTCTGAGCGCTGCCGACCTTCTCGGCTGTCACCGTCGCTCTAGCAGTACGGTCGGAGCGTCCGATGCGCGGCGCGTTTCCGTATGTTTCGTTCGCGACGCCGGCACGTCGTGCAGACGCAACTGTGGAAGTGTCGTCGTGCTGGTCCCGGGACACTCTTCCAGCGACGCTCGATGACGCTCGATGAGCAGCCGCCGCCGCCCGTCACTGACGATGACGACCAGGACCGCTGCTGCTGGACTCGACGTCGTCGGCGCGACCACTTCGATTTTCCTTCAGACACCTGCGACGAACCTCGGGGGACCGCCCATTGCGACGAACCCATGGCCACCCACCGCGACCCGTCGCCAGCCGTCGACCGGCCACGAATGGCGCCGTGTAAGTCGGACGCCATGTCTTTGTTCGAACGTCTCGGACTCTCGGAACTGGAACTGCTGCTGGAAGTGGTTCAGGGAGCTGGACAGCAGGTGTCCGGCTGCATTCCTGCTCCGCTAGAAAGACCTGCTCCAGATGACGTCATTGTAGCTCGGCCGACGGCGCCACATCGACTGTGCTGGCTGCTGTACCGATGGACGCTTTCTGACAACGCTGAAGGGCATCGTCATCCGCCGGCGGATGTAGATTGCTTGTTGGAGCTGAACTTGAAGAGCATGCCGGGATGTGCCGGGCTAACAGAGTCGAACGTCTGCTGCAATCCGTACCATTGGAGTCGACCAGTTCTCGCCCCGCTGTCGCCTAGCAGTAAGTAAAGTTCTGTTTGACTCCTGTGTGGATGTCGTCATTGTTCAAGTGTAAACGTAGAATTATTATACAGAAAATTACTTCTTGCGTGCATGGCATACTTTTCAGGCAATTTTTACTTTTTTGAACGCATACAATGTTGTCCATTTACCAATTTCAGCGCAACGCTCATGCAAAGCAAATGGCTGTTCGCGTAATTAAAGCTGGGCTGGTGACAGCTTTTCAGCTAATTGTGTTTGTCGCTATTGCAGTCTGTATGTTATACAAGTTGTTGATAATAGACTAGTGTTACAGACTTATTTGTGTTACAGACTGTCGTCTGGGATGACACAGACCTGCTACGGGACACAGGTGAACGCCTCCCCCCACCTTAGCCCCAGCCATGCAGGCCGGTACTGGATTTATCTACTCAGAGGAATGGAAGGCCGAGTTTACCAGTGTGGCTGGGGCGGGGCTGGTTGGTTATATTCGGGGATGGTTTGCCTGTTCGTAGACAGTCTGCCATCCTGTAGTGCACGGCGTATTCGTTGATCGTGATCAACGCGCGTTAACCACTAGACAGCGTCCACAGTGCGTCTGTTGAATGGGCGCGTGCTGGTTGCGTAACTAACGGGTTAAACTGGCTAGATGGCTCTCATGTCTTCTCGTGTGTGTTCGGCAGCTACCGTGTAGACGCTTTTGTCGCTGACCGACGCTACGCCACAGCCACACATGCACGCTGCTGCATGCTGCACGCTGTGAGTGTTCCACGCCGGTGTTGGCCGATGCGCTGCTTGCTGAATGCTGCTTAATACCCTGCCTGCTGCAAATGTGAGGTGCGCCAGCCTCGTCCGTGCTTGTATCTGGAGGGGACATAAAGTGAAACTATAATTCAAGAGCAGATTTAATACAAAAATGAAAAAAATTAGTTTGTCTGAGACAGTAATCGATAAGTGACAATGTAGTTTTCGTGAGTAGCCTAATTTAGTGCTACGATTTAAAAAGGTTGGATATTCAATATAGAGAGTTTGTACTGTTTTTCTCCGATGCTGTATGGTTCCTTACAGACAGCGTCACGTTGACTGATGTTGATCATTGAATCACGTTGAACGTAACATTGTCGGCATCAACGCTGGTGCGCACATCGTCGTTCTGTGCAGTATGCCTAGTTAATGACACTCGCTGTTATGCCGGCTGCTTACTCTGGCTAGCGCTTCTTTACTATCAGTTCGTCTCGCCCGCTGTTACTTAAGCCCACACACTGTTATGCTGCCGTCTAGTGGAAGCGATCTAAGTCTCTTTAGCGTCATTTCCACGAAACTTGGCACTGAAGCATGCTGTTGTTTTTCACGGTGCAGCGCTCGCTGCAATTACCACCAACAAACCGATTGTTCGGGTGTTCGCACGGTTATTTATTTATTATCCAAGTTCGTGCAAATAATTAAGGCCGTGGTTACGTGTAAGGCTGTCCGCACTTGTGAGTTTAAATAATGTAAAACATTCGTGCACGTTTACGTCTAGGACTGCGAAGTGGGCTTAAGCCCAGTAGGCATAGTTTGCAGTCGGCGCTGGAGCCACCCGACGCGCCTCAGCCGCTCATACGGCACGTAAATATGTACACTAAACATATGCGGTATTTTAAAGCTTTTGACGTCCGCCGATCTTTGATTGTTGAAGTGAAAGTTGGTACATGCGTCATTTCTAGCGTGGGAAGCGCTCACGTCGGGGCGGGGGAAATGTCTGAGGGGAAACGTCCGAGGTTGACAAGCCCAGGGGGGAAATGTCCGGCTCCCGTATATACAGCCCATGCACAAGAACAGAACACATTCCAATCCATCATCTTGATCAGGACTCAGGAGCGTTTGAGATTGAGAAGAATGTTGTTGATTGTGTAACGGTTTCTGTACCTCATTTCGCGGCCTATAGTTTACAGGGCCTACATGGGGTGGTAGGTGGTCGCAGTTAGCCGCTGCTGCAGAAGATAGAACAGTGAATCGTGGTAGATTGAGCCCTGGTCCCGTAAAATACTGCTGCAGCATGTTGGATTGAATTGAAAGATGTGAAGTGCAATTCGACGTTGAAGACAGACTGGACTGACGGTGATGTGCAGTCGACTGGACTCGTAGTAGCCCAGTACTGTACTTCATTGAAACAGTCGATGGCTGACTGATATGTACTGACGGGTCGGGTCGGATTGTACGCTGCTCTGACTGGTACTGGCGGCAGTTAATCGGTTGTCTGCCGCTAGCGTCACACTGTCTATAGGTTTCCAAACATTCTCGGCATTGGCGTCACAGCCGCCGCTTCTATTTTTCCTCATTCCACTGATCGGAAACGCTCGAGTTAAGTTATTGATGATGCAGCCAGCCGGTGATGCTATTCGTTAACGCGGCGCCTACGTCTGCGGTAAAACAAACAAAATCGCGATTTCCTGTTAGTTTGGTTTTTAGCCGACCGTACTTGAGTAACGGTCGAGCTATTTTCATGGTTGTCGTATGTCCGTCTGTCTGTCTGTGACGGATGTACTGTAGCTAACGGGTAGGGCGTAGGGGAAAACTTTTTACACGAATAATTAGCCATAAGTGTTAAACTCAAGCATGCAAAATTTTAGCCATCTACTCCAAGGGGAACATTTTCAAATTGGGGGTTGAATGAAGAGGGTAGGAAAAATGTGCGTTTTTAAAGGAAAATTGGCCATATCTCAGAAACGGTGAGAGATACGGCCTATGTTACTATAATCACTAATAGGAAGTCGCATATTGGCTTTCAATTTTCAAATAACAAAAATCATTGACGTTGGATGACCTTGAAGGTCACTGACAGCCAGTACAGTACGGTCGGCTATCCTAGCCACAGCTGGGCTTCTTGTTGCATTTTTCGGGTTTGGAGTCGTTGTGGGACAGACAGACAGGCAAGGCGTATAACGCGGCCTGTTCGATGGACGCGTAATTATTCATTCATGTAATAACGAACGGCATGCACTGGCCTCATGGAAAAGAATAAGTTATTTGCTGTCACTGTTAATTCGTGATGTTCACAAGGTACAAAGTGCTCATACATCAGCAAAGACTTAAACGAAAACGTTTGGGATTGGTAGCGCCAATATGTTCATCAGTCAATGATTTAATTACGTGTGTGATGTTTGCTCGTTGTAGTGGAGCGAAGGCGAGCAGCTGATGAGGACAACGCGTCTCAGTCGTCAGACGTTGAAGCGCTGAAGCCGCAACTCATCTCATCCTGTTCAGAAGGTTTGTCATTCACAGTGGCGGTTTTAGGCCTGGGCCGGGGGCGCAGGCCCCCCAGTTTCGTGGTCACCAATAATTTTTCGCAAAGATAGCGGAAATATCTGATTTATCTGCGTTTCCAAATTTTAGGAAAGTGGGCAAATTTGCGGCTTCCATTGAATGTCTGAAAACCAAAAGTGCTTCAGCTTCAGGGGGCTTTGCCCCCTGATCCCCTGACCAGGGGCTCTGCCCTGGACCCCGCTGGGGCTCTGCCTCCCCCGACCTCCGTTATAGACTCGCGCTACGGCGCTTGCCATGGGGCCGTGCCCTCAGATGTGGTGGGCTAGAACCGCCACTGGTCATTCAGCAGTCAGTTGGTTTGCCCTCGTTCACACGCCAGGCCAGAGATGGAAATGGGTCACTGGGTCATGGGTCACTGCAAAACAAAACGGCGGACTGTAAGTATTGATTTTGGCTTCTGAAGACTTAGAGGACTGGGGGTTGTTCAGTACCACCATGCCACGCCCCTCCTGGTCCCATGCGTAGGATAAAATGATGTAATGGCCATGGGTCATGCGTGACTGTAATGGGTCACATGAGTCACGGAAAACTCACAGGTCACTGTGATGATATCAGTCCTCTAAAACAGCAAAAATCATTTGGGTAACCTTAGATGGGGCTATGCATATGGCGTCCTTACAAGCTGACTTTAGTTGGTAGTCACTAACATAGTCTAAAGCCTTCTTCATTTGATGTTATTTGTCGTATTAGGCCTACTTGTTCAATGTTTACTGATTAGCGTAGCAGCCGAAAATGTTTCTGTTAGCCTATGGCTTAGCTAATGGTAGGCCTAAGAAGGAAGCGAAAATATGACCCTGCGCCAACACAATATTCAGCTAACCGCGCACTCATAGGCCTATGCATACAAACTGTCCAACTGCACAGCACAACTCTAACCCTGACATTAGACACTTTAATGTTGAAAGATGTTGTAGCAGCTACAGTGCCATGGAAAACATTTACATCAATCTTGGATTTTTATGCCTTATTGCTTGAGTTATAAACACGTGTAGAATGCACAGATGGATGGCCGGATAATAAAGTGATGGGACATTGCAAGAATCTGGGTGCAATGATAAACCTAAAACTGTTTTGGGTTTCCTTGGTTTTGTTTTATTTTTTGGTATTTTTTACTTTTATCGCAGACGAAGGCAGTATTATGTTTCAAGTTTTAGGTTTTGCGTCTATCTCGCATGCATTTTCGTTTCAGTCCTTGTAAATAGGCGCTTCAGAAGCAGCCCGTGCAGTGCACGTTGCACAGGCTTGCATGCAGTATGCACCAAAGAAAGTAGGCATCGTCTGTAAATTCTTTATGCTATCTTCCATTGGCATCCGTTTAGTCATGCCGTCGTTGCAGGTATGTACATTGTACAGGTGCTAGTTATTCATACCTGTTGCTGTATGTATGGCACGTGATGCTGTGATGAATAATCTGATCTCTGATGTAGATATGTCGATAATGGTCGTCCTTTCAACGTTTTTGTGTGCGAGATATGAGTGCATATCACGCTCCAGGGTCTAGACACTTTACCGTGGCGTGCAGTGCTGTATCTGCATGTTTGATTCTGTAACACTTTCTACTTTAAGGGTCCAGTGCTGCATGCCTCACAATTTTCAAATTATTATCTCTAGTCCAAATCTAAAAACAGTTTGACACGCAATATAAGCGCTGTGATGACGCCGACCTGTCCTAGGTGGGGTAGACTGGGTTGAAGAGCACAGTTCAGTTTTAAACCTGTTTGAATGCCTGAAACAGTAAGTTCGTCCAACACGCGAATTTATCAGAATTACTGAAAGGCACAGGATATTTGACCGGCAGCCGGTTAAATGGCCTATAGGCTATATGACCGGTCATATTTTGTCACCGGTCAAACGTGCCATGAACGGTCATGACTGGTCAAACGTCCGTCTCTATGAAAACGGACGTCTGACCGGTCACCGCCTTGAATAGCCTTAGCCGGTACGTATGAGCACCACGGTACTCATAGATGCTAAGACCGTGTCTCTGCAAAGTTACCGGGTGCTCGCCGTACCGCGGCAGGGAAGGCGGCAGCCGAGCAACTGGCGACCTCAGTCGTCACGGATCCGCCAGTCGGCCATCCAGCGTCTCAAGCATTGAGTTATATATTCTAGGCTTATTGGATATCATTGGTCTCAAGCCTAGCAAGTAGACCATCACAGATAGCCGGTCGGCAAGTTTTTAGCAGTGCTTGCCTGCAGGAACCTCGAATTTACCACCCATGTTCTACGCTAATATTTGGTGTTTATTATTGTCACCTAAATCTTTTAAAAATGCTAATCCTAACTCATATCCTAACCCCAACCCTAACCCTAATCCCCAGCCCTAAACCTTACATCACAATAATCACGCAAATTTTACTCAGCAGTGAGTACAGTTTATTTACTGTACGGTAGGTGGCGACTGCGATTTTTTATTTTGACCGGTTAGGCTATCTGACCGGCTGCCGGTCAAATATCACCACGTTACTGAAAAGGTTTGAATTATACGGGCTTCTGCTATGTTTCATAACGTATTATTTGATTCTGACAGTGATCAAAAAATTCTTTCGGGCGTACTGTATCATTTATTTTTCTGGTATTTATTGCTATTAGTAAATAGCAACTGTATTTTCAAGTTTTGTATTCGCCAGGTGGCAGCATTATTCTCTGCTGAGGTTTGGAATCTCTGATCGTTGCCAATGATTAGTGGCAGGGAACTTTTTATCATGGTCTAGAGTGTATTGTGCGAGTGTAACGAGGCATAATAATTAATAAACTCTAGACGGTGTTGAGGGAGCCAGACATTCCCTCCCTTGGACCTGTCAACCGCGGACGTTTCCCCTCTCGTACATTTCCCCTGCCCGGACGTTCCCCCCACCTGCTTTTCGAGTGCATCCGGTGTTGAAGCATGTTTATTTCATGACTGGGACGTGCGTGTGATAATCAGACGTGAGACGCGTTTCAACCGTCTCGTACGCCTGACTGAATCTAGATTGTGAGCGGCTATAACACCCCAGACAATGCGGTGAGAGATGGAAGGAAGTACGAAGTATAGAACGACTGAACGAGTGAAATAAAGCGTGCGTTGATGTGTTGGTGTAACTGCAGGCGGTGCGTCGAGCTCGACGTGGTCTGCTGATGATGTAGCGGACAGGTCGTGGTGTACGCTGGCGTACTGGGAGCTACGTCAGCGCATCGGTCCACTGTACACCGTGCGTCAACCTCACGTCGATGTCTTCTCTGAACTCGTGCTCGGCAGCGGTCTTTGCTTGTCCCAGCTGTACTCGACCGTGGCCACCCGCGTTGACCCGCGGGTGCTAAGAGCGCGGCGTAAGATCGGTGCCGGGCTGGTGCTGAGTCGTGAGTCGGATGGCGTGTGGCTGTACAACCGGTCGATGTGTCCTGTCTTTGTGGCGCGTCCTGTGTCAGCGGTCGAGCGCCTGGCGCCGGGCTGCTGTCTGCGAGTGATGAACCCACAGGGCGGTGATGAGAGGGCACTGCGGGTGGACGGACCGGCTACGTCGCGGCATAGTGTCCAAGTCAGCTTCGGCAAGGGCTTCGGCACGGACCGCTACTCGCGCCGCACGATCCATTGCTGTCCGTGCTGGCTTGAGATTCTCCTCAGATTGACTTGAATACACTGACACTCGCCGCAGTCCGGCGGCGGATTTCGTTTTTTACGCGCGAAAGCAGCTACTGCTTTCAGCGCGTGTTACCCATCGCAATTCTGTCTGTCTGTCTGTCCGTCACACGAGTGAATCAGTCGGTGCAAGCTAGGATCACCAAATCTTCACCGTCGACTGCCCGGAAGACCCTAGTTTCAGGAACCGTAAAGCTTTTCCGTAAATTCGAAGGAGGTCACCCCGAACGAGGGCTCTAAATGAGAGGGGGTGGGCAAATTTTGCGATTTTTGGCCAATAAGTCGCTGTATCTCAGTAACGGTGCGAGATAGGGTCTAGGTTACTATTAATCACTAATAGGAAGTCGTACACTGTCTCTCGATTAGCGCCGAATTGAACGCCAAAATAGGGGGTTTTATGAATTTTTTTGGCGATTTCGGGCTGCGACACAAGTCTATATCATTCACAAGGTGGCGCCACGCTACTATCGTTATGCAATCTAGATAGAGGATTTGGTATTTGTATATTAACTTACCGTGAACATCCCAATTTTCAGCTAAACTACTGAACCGGAACTGCTGTAGGCTTTGGCATTAGCTCAAATTTCTTGTTTTTCGCAGCTGTCCGTCCTCCAGCGCGTTGTACATAGCATTGATGATCTACTACCTCGTAACAGTCCAGAGATTGACATGGGCCGCCATAGCAGTTGTCTTTTCCAGTAGCAGTATTTCCACAAATACCGCGCGTGAATCAGTGGTAATGTCTCGGTGCAGGTCGTTAGTTATTGTGAATTCGAGTTTTACGCTTCAAAATCTGGGATTTCTGAACCCTGTCACGGTTTTTGCGGTAGCAGCAAGCTATTCTAAACGACGCGTAGATTTTCGATATTTTCGATGGTAAAGAAATATAATGTCGCGTTTATCGTCTCCGCCCAGTTCCGAAATTTTTGACTGATTTTTTGGTACTCAGTTACCATTTAGCACTTCAAAAAACTGTGGCTACATTCAATGTATCCGTTGCTAAATGGATTTTCTGAAAAGGTCAAACGTAGCGCATAAAAAGGCAAATTCTGACGCCATGTATTCTAAGCGGTAGCTGAGCTGTTTGTTTTCAATCGTTTGCAAAATTGTTTTCAATTTTTGATGTTCAGATATTGATGGAGTAGGTGTATTGGTCATATGCTGCTCGTAACTGCCCGTTCTGGATTCGTTTTGATTGGGATGCTGAATAAGAATTGATTTAGCCTGCGTCCATCTCTGAAGCGCTTGTATCTGTATCAGTATAACACTGCACGCTCTTGAAGTGCAAACGCTGGTCGTCATCAGCAACAGTATATCTATAGAAATACCTATATATGCGACCTGCATACAGAGAAAAGAAGCATTTAGGAAATTCAATGCGTTTCTGGTTCTTAGCCAGTAATTCAAGTAATGTTTATTAAAGTATCTTACTGTAAGAGAACGCCGAGTGATGTAGGGATCGCCTGTTGCAAACTTGAAGCTTCCTTTGCTTGGACGTTAGATGTTCCATTTGATCAAGGTCAAATTAAGACATGTGAAGGTCACAGGATGTCCTAATGCGCGCGTGTAAAATGTGATGTAGATATTAATATAAAGTTCAGGGATCCCGCGACCTTTCATCTTGACCTGTTGACCTTCAAACCATGCTTGCCCACTGTAGGTGTATTATTGAACAACGGCATTATGTTAATTTGGCGTTGTTGATGTCCTCTCTTTGGTGTCCGGACATAACCCCCCGGACACAACCCCCCTAGGACGAAACCCCCCCTCTTCGACAGGGGTAAGAC
>Ga0209671_1002649_pt1 | contig 16607 bp, 14 predicted proteins | sample WorMetHERISLAND2_2_FD_187401 | JGI IMG/M metagenome (GOLD analysis project Ga0209671, IMG submission 187401) | Marine gutless worms symbiont microbial communities from Max Planck institute for Marine Microbiology, Germany - Olavius geniculatus... | ecosystem: Host-associated > Annelida >...
CCATTTGTAGGTTTCGCCATTTTCCCAAGGTAAGACAGTTGCACTAAATAGATGAGGTGGGAAATGAAACCACCATTCGATGACATATAGTCTCATTAATAAGTGTGCCAAAAATTATTATAATCGGACATTCATTGTTCAAGTTATTGCAAAAAATGTAGTCACATGCTTTTTATTGAGACACAGTGTACATATTAAGTTGATGTTGTTCAAGCCGTTGTGGGTTTATATCTTTTTCTTGTGAGTTAACAGATGTGTGCCTGTTATGTAATAGCAACACACTTGCCGAAGTCGAATACAAGATTCTGAATGAGTGGTGCGACTTTCTTGTCACTTCGCAGGATATTAAAGTTGACTTGTTCGGTATGTTTTATTTATTTCTGTTCAACAAAGACTATTTATCTTGTTCTGACGTAGCTGTTATGTTGTGCTAGTAGTATTTTTGTTTTTATAATGTAAGATATCTTATGACTTTTGTTATTTCATTTACTCTGTAGAGAGACAGATTGTTCTCATATCACGTAAGTACATATTTTTATTCTGGAGAAGGCAACAGTAGTTGCCAAAACGTCAGAAGATGGGCAAATAAAGGGTTTAATTGGGTTTATTTATGCAGTTTGTTTAGTTACTGTTTCAACTCTTGATTTTATTTTTTCTTCTGTTAATGCTGTGCTCATTTAGCAGGTTTATGACATTTTCTTTCTAATCTGATTCTTCGTTAAACGCTGCTATCTTCACCTACTTTTTTTAGATCAACTGTTGCAAATGTTGTTTTCTTTTCAAGTAGTCTGTGAGTTTGTTTCACAGGTTGACACCCGGCCAGATACCCCCCAAAACAGGTGTTTACCTAACAGTGTTCACTCTAATAACTGAAAACGTGTAGAAATCCGAAAACCAATCAAGTTGGGCTTTTTCACAAAAACTGGTTCGATCTAAAAAACCTGATAAAACTCAGAAACTCGCATCCTCCAAAAACCCACCATGTTGCAGTGTCATTGATTCGTGACATAAATACGAGTGGTTTTGCCGTGTGCTGTTCAGTGTACCTGCGAGCTGATCCGGAGGTCTGCTATCGTCGACTGAAGCTGCGAGATCGCAAAGAAGAGGCCGGAGTTCCACAGGTGAGCTGGACTAATCTTCGTGCATGATGACTAGTTTATTTAAGGAATATTTGCTTGTGGCTGGAACTTTGCGATGTGAATTAATGGTATTACAAGCTGATAGCTAAAACTTACATTATTGCCATGAAGTCGTAATTTTTCCATATAAATATTGGGGGAGAGGTTGCACAGGGTGGGTCAGTAAAAACGTGACACTTTACTTTTGTCCATATCTATGTCAGTTATTGGACGATTTTCAAAATTCTTTCACTGGCACACTTTGCCGACAATTTGCACTCATGCTATTATTATCTATTCCACCACACTATACTTGTGTTTTCACACTACTGTGTGAAATGGGAATAAAATATGAATGCTTAACGATAATAACAAACAAACATTTTAGTAAAATTGAAAAAAAACACTTCAGACCAGCACTTTGGTGAATGATCTGTATGACACTTAACTTTGTAGGTATAACACAGTTTAGTTTCACGTGGATCATTCACTCTGTTGTTGGTCTGAAATGTTTTTTCATTTACTTAAATGTTTGTTATTATTGTTAGTTTTCTCTTACAATTATATTTCACAAGGTAGTGTAAAGATGCAATTATGGTGTGGTGGGATATATAATAATTGCATGATTGCAAATTGTCCGCAGCGTGTGTCAATGAAAGAATTTGGAAAATTGGTCAATAATTGGCGAAGATATGGACAAAAGTAAAGTGCCACGTTTTTTTATGGCCCACGGTGTAGAATAGTTAGCATAGCTGGGAAACACACTCGGACAGGCATTTACAGTGCCTTAGTAGAACTGACCACTTTGGGCCCACCACCATGGATATAGACCTGTCCAATATTCATTTTGGGCTTGAGATAGAAGATCATCAGCTCATCATGGCCCTGCTATCGGCCAGGATCATAGCAACGACTTGAACACTCACCACCCTTCCTCTAGCAGACATCCACTTGTGGACAGATGGGTCGGTGTCTGTAAATGGCGACGATGGAGCTGGCTTTGCCATCTTTGTCTGGGGTACTCTGTGGGTTACCGAGGCCAGTCCTGCAGGTCACAGAATATCTGAGTTCAGGGCTGACGCTATGGCCTGTTTTGCTGATCTATAGGCAGTGCTCACCTTACAGGATTATCAAGCTTGCCAGGGTGTTAGAATCCATACTGACTCAAAGACGTTACTACAACGCCTCGCTCAAGGTCCTGCTCGTCAGATAGACACCATATCCATTTGGATGGTTCTTGCAATCATTGGTTCGTTGAACCTAGTCAATGTCCAGTGGATTCCGGGACATGTGGGTCTGGAAGGCAACACTGAAGCCGACCTTGAAGCAAAGAGAAATACTTCATTACCATAGTCCTCGGCACCTATGGATTTCATTTCTGCCTGCACGGCCATCAAACGCCATCAACAGATTGTCGCTGATGACAGGTATTGCAGCGATCCACGTGCCAGAATCCATATGGTGCTTGACGGCAGTGTCAACCAGTTCCAGCACTGGCAACGAGATTGGGCCAGGAACCAGTGCGTAATAATGGCCCAGCTACGTGCTGGTCATTCTTCATTGCTGGCAGGATATCTGCACCATATCGGACGCCGAGACTCTGCCACCTGTCCACACTGCAACGGTGCTGACGAGACAGCAGAGCACCTGGTGCTACACTGTCCAGCTTACGACCAGGCCTGGCAGGACATCTGGCCAGGAGGAAAGTTTAACACTGATCCTCGATGCCTCTGGGACTTCTTGGAGCAAATCGGTGCAGTGATCTGCTTCCCTGACCGGGAATGAGAGAAAGAGAGAGCATATTGGTTTTAAACCTTGCATTGGCAGAAAAAGAAATACAAAATATTTGCAAAATATTCACAGTACTTAGTGCAGTGATTATTTTTATTTTCCACTGTAAATCTAAGTTTGCAAAGCTTTCTGACATAATTGCAGATCTTTTTAAATCAACCCGGTTCTCAGCAAAACTTCACTGTAACACACAAAATATTCCCACTGCTAATGAGGTATAGTATAATGAGTGATCATTGAACATTAGACACGTAGAGTGACAGTGTTTTCATACTGTACATTATCTAAAAGTTTTGAGTTTACTTAGCAAATGGGATGCCACGAAATTAGGATGATTTGCCATAGAAAATTATGGTTTCCTATTATTGTCGTGTTGTTTGTATTATTACTGTTTTTGTTAATTGTTTCAGAAATTCATTGAAAACCTGCATGATTTGCATGAGGAATGGCTACTTGGTCCAGAGTCTGCCAATCTTCCTGCTCCAGTTGTTGTAAGCATTTAATAATTGTTGGGTTTGATTTTATCTGCAATTAGATTATATTCACAAATATAAAAACGCCACTCTGCTCATTGGAATGTGTCAGATACAGTAAAATAGAACATTCAGCAACTTGGCTAAAATGATCTGGTTTATGACTTCCAGAGAAACTTAACTGGCTGCACTGCACTTCAGCTATTGTTCTGGAGTGCGGCGTTTTATCTTATGAGTGGCTGCAACTTTTGAAGTGTATTGATTAATAATTCTAACGATGTAATAATTATCTGTGCTCTGTTAGTCAATGTAGTTTATTTTTTATTTGCACATCAGTGACATTAAGCACTTCTAGTTGATGATAAGCATTGGATCCATATCCGGATCTGGCCAGATATCCGGTGGTTTATGTGGCTCCGGTTTAGACTTACATCTGGCCGGATCCAAAGATGCTGAATCCAATTCGGATCTGGATCCAGGATCCAATCTAGATCTGGTCGGATCTGAAAATGTTGGACCCAGTGTATCCTGAGTGAAATGAATTGACTGCATACTGCATATGCGCTTTATGACATTGTTTAGGTGCTGGATGCGAACAACGATTTGCCACAAATGAAGAACATCTATGAAGAACACAAGTCTGAGATCCTCTGCGGGTGTTGCTAATGAGCTACCGAGTTCAACCCATCACTGCGTGATCTAATATATCAGTTTGTCTGGCATGAACTTTAATGATAAAAGTTTCACAACATGCATTCCCTGGATGTTGATTTTGTGCATTTTTATGTTATTCTCTATGAATCATTGCAGTGTGAACAGTATTGATAACAACTGTTACAGCCAAACATGGTGGTGTTGGTGTATTGTAATCTACACCATAGTCCATGAAAAAAATGTGCCGCTTTTATTTTTTGAATAGCTTCGTGCAGCATTAACCGATTTTAATAATTTTTGGCGTGCAACATCAGGAAGAAACTTGACGCAAATGACTGTACTTTTGGCCACCTCACTTAAATACTGTTGCTACACTACCTTGTAAAATGCAGGCTGTTGAGCCTGCTGTTTGCGAGTGGTGTCAACGTTCGCCGCTTGCATTCACGCTGGAGGAAGACATTTTGAGCACATGCTGTAATAAAGAGGATGTGATTTGACACGTGCGACTTTTTGAGATCAAATAGCTGCCAATCGTATTTGTCGCTTTTCAGTTAATCATTTCTGAGCTGACACATGCACTGTCCAGTATGAATTCACTATTGTAAATGGCCAAACTATGACTTCCTCATTTCATTAGGTAGTGTAGCGAGAGTACTAAAGTGAGCTGGCCAAAATTACAGTCACTTGCGTCGAGTTCTTTTCTGATGTTGCGTGCCAAAAATTTATAAAATCAGCCAATGTTTCCCGAAGCTATTTTTTTAAAAATAAAAGTGGCACATTTTTTTAATGGACCATGGTGTAGTTGTTTGTGGATCTGGTTACATATTAGCAGATGTAGCAGTTTGCAAAATGTAGTTAAGGTGATTTGTTATATGTCAAAATATTGTCGTAGTTGTTGCCATGTAGGCGGCACTGTGCCAGTTTCTTTTAAAAGATTACAGATTTACGGTAATTGGCATGTAGGACTACGTCAACTATGAACAGCTTTGCTCTGTATTTGTTTTGTGCGTAGTTGTTTTAGAGTTGTTTGTTTTCGAGAATCTTTGCTGTGTTTGAACCAGTCACAATGTTGGTGTATATATTTATGACGGTGGTTTTATGTTTTTATTGCCCAGTGTAGTGCTCTGGCTTTGTTTTTTGAGTAGTTTGTTTACTGTGCCTGTGCTACTTTTCCTGACCATAGAAGTATCCTAGATTGCTGTGTCAATAGGCCCCCCTGTCCTCCAATGGACAGCATTATAAGATTGGAGCATAACAGCGAAGATTATTAGCACTGCCATCACCTTTTAATATGCAAACTAACAATGGTGAGTTCTTACAATTTTAGGTTTAGGTCGTTTCTCTGTTTTATTTTTCACATTAGGGTTTTCTGTAACAGTTTAACTTACCGAACGTTGTGTGCATTTGCCTGGAAAGTCCGTTCCTGAAATGACCTATACTGCCGGTGGGATGTTGAACCCTACACACTCACTCACTCACGGCGTCATGAGGAAAAAAAGACTGTTTGCAAATCTCAAAGTTCCAACATAAAATGAGGGAGGTTGTTTGCAGGCTTTGTGTTTCATGCCTTGGATGGTTGCTGCATAAGCCGCATGAAAGTTATAATATGAAGTAGATTCAGAGAGCTGTGAAACTGAATAGCAACTGGTTATTTGCTTATGTTTGGCCATTGTGTCATGTATAGCCATAATATACATTTGATGCAGATGCAGAGCTAATGGTAGGATTAGGTATTGGTCAGGTATTTGCTATTTTTGCAGTGTCTGTTGTCATGTTTGCTGGTTATATACTGCACATTTTGTTTTTGTCTAGTGTTACACTAGTTTGGGGACAGTTCACTAGTCTGCATCGACACCGGTCCGAACTGTGTGAGGGTTAGGGTTAGCAATAGGCAGTTTTTATTTTTTATGATTACCTCCGCCAAGGAGGTAATGTTTTTGCCGGTTGTTTGTCTGTCTGTCTGTTTGTTTGTTTATCTGTGTGTCAGCAAGATAACTCAAAAAGTTATGGATGGATGTTTCTGAAATTTTGAGGGTATGTTGGGCATGGCACAAACTGCCAGTGATTCAATTTTGGGTGTGATCCGGCAGGAATCCTGTATTCTGGATCACTTTTGAAATTTTTGTTACCATTGCGTTAAAGGGGGCATAAGTGAACCGCTGGCAAAGCGAAGATGGTGACGCCACCTGGCAAATAACATTGCCTTGGCGGACGTACCTGCGGGCTATGACTGCTTTCTAGTTATTCTTTTTATTGAGAATTGTTCATGATGAATATACATGGTGTTTCATAAAAAAGGGACCTTTTTTCTCATAATTCACTCAAATGATCATCAATTTACATTAAATTTTTACCACATGTAGCTGAATAAATACTAATTCAAAATATTGCAACAAAATATGGCAGTTGATTAAATATTTTTTGTTACTCCTGACGTAATGTTGACATCATAATTTGTCATGGGTACAAGCTTGATAGTCTTAACTGGTGCTGTCAGTTGTTACCCAGCTTTGATGGCAAACTTAATCTGGTTCGCTAAGGGAAAATGTTTATCGTGTAAGCACTAAGCAACATGGGGACATGAAATCAAGTGTCTTGCGATCCAAAAATGCAACCATTTTGCAAGCTCATTGTGCTAGTGCACTATCTTGCTCAAACATGTGAAATTCCAACTATCCTCACAGACACGTAAATGCGATTATTTTGCACATTTTAGTGGCTGCAACTGTAAAACTTCAAAAAATTGTCATCAACGAACCAATTTTTCCACCATCGGAGCTGGGTAGCGATAGACAGCACCAGTTGATACTATCAACCTTGTACCCGTGACACGTTATGATGTCAGCATTACGTTACGACTAGCAAAGAATATTTAATCAACTGCTATATTTTGCTGCAATATTTTGAATTAGTATTTCTTCAGCTATAACTGGTAAAAATTTTGTGTAAATTGATCATCATTTGAGTGAATTATGATAAAAACAAAAAGGGGTCCCTATTTTATGAAACACCATGTAGTTTTAACTGTTGAAAGTTGTGAAATATTATTAATTTAAATAAATATCGAAACAGCAGTGCAAACTGATTAAAATGGACGTGGACAACTTCAGCATTTTATGGCTTTAACATCATTTTATAGCTATGATCAGATTCCATCATACAGCACTTTAGCCAAATTTACAACAAAATTATCGGGCAAATGTTGCAGGTCATTTTGTTACTATAGTAGTTTTGGTTATTGTCTGTGATTATTGGTTTTTAGTTAGCTTTTTGTTGCCAGCCCTAATTATGATTTGTACAAAGCCAGTGAAATTTTCATCTATTAACAGCAGGTTTATAATTAAGGACATGGTTTGATTGTTACATCAGTTCATGTGCGTAAATAATTGCTGATTATCAGTTTAAGATAAAAAATTTATGTCGGTGACATGTTTGGGCTTCATCACTTATTGATTGGGTTGGTGGTGTAGTGTAGCAGTAACACTTGTGTCCGATCAACGAAGTTACTCCACACTGGGCCCGGTTATTACTTGGATGGTTGACTGTTTGCGGGCAGGTAAACCATCTCGGTATGTAACCAGCTGCCTAGGTCAACTCAGCCTTCCATCCCTGCAGGGTAGGTAAATCGGGTATCAGCCTATCTGGCTGGGATTAAGGTGGGGTGCATGGCAGGTAACACTGTGTGATCCCATATGGCAGGTGATGCTCTGTAGCTCTGTGATGGGTTTTCTATAAAGAGCTATACAGTACTTTTACCATGTTTTACTTTTAAGTGACTGGCATTTGTGTCCAGTTTTGTTTACTTCTCTAGTGTGTTGTGTGTGACACCAACACAAAGTGACATGTAATTAAATAGTTAATAAATAAAAGTCTTAAGACAAGATAGATCGAGTGTCATTTGATGTCCATCCAATGTATGTGCTGATTGTCAACAGACTGTCTGTAATGGTCTGACGTCCAGATGACATTGGGCCTAAAAATTCCTGTGCTTTTGGTCACTGTCCATCCTTAAAAACCCCAATCGTTAAAATTTTTGTTGGACGTTCAGAAGTATTGGTTAAATGTTTTGTTTGCTTTCTCAGTTTTCCTGAAAAAAACTGTTGCATCTAGTCTGTTATGCTGCGGTGTTTACTTTAGTTCGCACGGGTACTATTCACTGTGTTGTTTTGTTTTTCACGAGTTGTTGGGTAAAGGCTGTCTCCAAAGTGACTTTTATGTGTTGGATGGGATGTTAAACCTCTACTCACTCATGCAATATTTTTTAAATTCCGCTCTGCCATTTCTACTTTTTTGCCAGAGTGCAAAAGGAAGCGCGGGAATTTGTTAGGCCTTATTATACCAGCGATCACCAGACACAGGATGCAGTTATTCGGACTGGCCTGTTTCACTGACATTACGCATGTCGCACTATCATCGCCATTAATTTCTGCTGACCGTTGGCTTCTGGAACCAACTTTTATCCTATAAAAACCAGCTGAATGGCCATTTATTCAGTTAAAGTGCACTTGTTGGGCAAAGCTGATAATTTAAAAATTTGATCTACTTGTGCGGCTTCTCATTAATTTGGCTCAATCCATTGATTTTTCAGGGAGGCCCATTTTGACTGAGATGATTTCCTTGCCCAGCCCAGCCCATGGTCCACCCAGTCAGTGCACATGTCCGTTGATCACAGTCGAGACTGTCTGTAATGTGCTAATGTTGTCATTGGCATTGTTCAGTTGGCGTTGTTGTAGTAACGATCTCGATACTTGTACAGCTGTTGTCCATCTTCCAGCTTGACGGCCAGCATGTACACAAAGAATATCCCAATCACCTGCAACAAACAAATAATACGATGTCATTAGCTCGTGCCAATCGGCTGCCACTTCCCAGATTGTAAAGCACTTCTGGTCATGAGTTTGAGTCATGTAATATAAGCAGTGCTACATCCGGTGTTAACATTTGGGTCTTAACTACTTTTCCAACATAGGATTATCCAACATTTGTACATGTAATTTGGTTACTTTTGGACGAAATGGGTAGTAGATATTGCACTGAAACAAAAAATTATCCAACTTGGCGTATTGCTCTCACAAATTTCGTGAATTTGGTATTTTATTGGCATCTTATTTGCCATAAATTTTTCTGGCTGAGTGACATTTTTAGCCACAATAAATGCATTTGTATTGCTGCAAAATATGACCATTCTTGCTGGGGTAAGGACCTTGAATGAGCAATGACCTACTGGTTTTAAACACCTCTGTGTTTAAACCTTCTCTCGGGTTTAGCCGTAGAAGTTCTCCTTAGTCGTACTAACTGCACATTTTGTGAAACTTATAGCAATATTCTGAGTTGTTGCAACAGCTGATCCTTGTTTATACTTCATGCTGTATATGTGCTTTGGATTTGCCTGTTGCGATCTCACTGTTTATTGGAATGACTGCCTGAGGAAATTATTTGGATACAAACAATATGAATGTGTTGAGTAATTTTCGCAGTTCGTGAAATTGTTCCTCAGTGATGCATGTGTCACAACCTTTCCATATTTGACTTACAGTTTAAATTTTGTGAAGCAAATTCTGTTGATGAAATGAAGCCGTTCACTCTTGATTAGTTGGTTGTTCGGTCATTTTATTTTCTTTTTTTTATGATCTTAATCTGATCTGCACTTTGTGCAAATATATTTAAGTCTGTCCTGCACATGGTTGTAACTTGAGAACAGAAGTTAAGATTTGGTCCAGGGTTTTTTACTACTGCATACTGGCAAGGTCATTTAAATTTAACGTCACTGGCCCTCATAATGCTTAGAAACAGAAAGTGCCATAAGTGATGAAAAGAGTTTTGCTACTTTTATATCGGAACTTTGCAGCAGTCATTTTGCAGAAGTCCGCAAGGCTTATAGGACCACGGCGACCTACGTTAACTTAGTCTCAGCTTATATTGCCAGACCACAGATATGGGGCTAATGTATCACGTGATGTGCCAGTTTACGCCCCAGTTTTCACTGATGCTCAATACTTATACACGGAAGGATGGCCAGGCTGAGTTGACCTGAGATTTCACAATGACGCTTCAAAATCGGCCGCCAATAATCGTTACTCTGAAGGCTTGACGCTATCATACGGGTGGTAGAATTTCTGTAGACAATCAAGCTGTATCCACCACCGTCTACACGTTGTTAGGATATCTGTAATAAAAAAACTCACATGAAGAATGGCAAAGCCGAGAGCTATGGCTCCTACGACGTCAAGTTTGCCTTCAATCCACATCAGTAGAGGATAACTGCAGCCTTTCGTGAATATTGGTCGTTGCTTCCGCACCTGTACACAAGTGAATTGCTGTCACAACCATACTGATTGTTAAATGAAAGTGATACTTTTTATACGGATAATCAACCCACATGATTTTGAATCAGATATATACAGTGCCGTAGTTGCCTTACAGTAATATAACGTGAAAAATGTGATCAAGTTAACACTATGTATCATTAATGTTGTTCCAACTGGATTCATGTATATGGTTGGCACGTGAAGCCAATGACATTGAAGTTGATCTTATCTCATTATATTAATATTACGTTCTGTATCGTTTAAACCAGGCTTGCAGTTCTCAAGAACCAAGTCTTAGTTCTGGCCTTGAGACTGAGTGTCCGTTGTTAGTGGACATGTGAGTTGTAGGGTGTTTACACGATCTAGCAAACGTCCAGCTCCATTATAACATATGGCAGCAAACGTCCAGCATTACGGTTGCTGGAAGTTTGCTGGACGTTTGCTGGATCGTGTAAACACCCCATTAAGCTTAACTCTTGAGATTAGACAAATAATGGCCATCATGCAACAGGATGATGACAACACACATAGTGACAAAAAACAACAAAAGATGCACAATGACCAAGCAATTTATATGAAATTATACAGCTATTTTACCACAGTTACATTAGCGTAATGTTCTTGGTAATTTACAACATAAATAATAATAAAAACACAAAACAGGCACAGTCAGTGGCAAATTTAGAATATAAATAACGGGGTTCACAGGAAAAGAAGCTGAAGCATTTTTGTATGTTTCGGTGTGTAAATTTCTCAATTCCCGAGGGCCCGGGAGCCGTGGCAGGTTGCCCCCACCCTGAAGTACACCAACTTGAGTTGTTAAATTATACTACCGTTTCGTTGCCCCTCACATCCAAGCCGCAGTCCTGGACACAACAACAAAACAATGTGAAGAATTAAATATCATTAGTGTTAAGGCGCCTACAGAGCGACGTAACTGAACTGAACTGGACTAACACGGTTTAGTTTTGGACGAACTGACCAATGGGCAAGCAGGACGAGCCGATTAGTCATCGGCTGACGCGTACGTGAGCTTAGTCACGTAGGCCACCGACGCCGTTGAGGCGTCGTAGGCCTATCTTATCTGAACTGAACTGATATGATTTATTTTTTGACGAACTGACCGCCAGTTCAGTTCAGTTACGTCGCTTTGTACGTGCCTTTACTTTGCGAATAGTGATGGCACGAAAATCAATGTGCTTCGTAGTCTGTTCGTGATCACATGACACAATGCGTACGACATTAGGCTACATTCATTTATTTATTTCAGTGGTAGGCTCAAAGCCCATAAATACAAACAGAAATACAACGTAAAACAACGAGCACACAGATCAGGAAAGACGCCCGCGCGAAATTAAGCTAAAGTCCTATTTTTGTCAACTTTCGTTAGTCAGACTCTCAACTGAACGATTATTGCGTGCGAACGCAAGGATATTGCTGTTTAAGTAGCATATATGGAGTCCTGTTGTTTCATGCTCACACATTTTGTATCAGTTGCAAAGGACACGGCAACATAGCGGCATGTTGAATAAACTGACTGACAGATGCATTATTCACAAACTTGCCTCGTGCATGTCTTTACAGCAGGAGTCTGGTACGCCGCAGCTTAGCCGTGAGTCGGGACTGTGACAGGTGAAGTTCGTGTTGGCGTCCCAGTCGTCTGCATTATCCAGGCCGCAACACTTGTTCTGTTTGTTGCATCGTACACACAGAAAGATTTCACTTTTCCGAAACACGGCACGATGAAATGGTTAGAACTGAAGAGATCTTATGTAAACGTTGGCCAAAAACCGTTAAACTTCGTAGTCTCTTAAATGTAGCCTATCATTTCTGATGGCAATTCAAATCTACAACGCTGACGCGACTTAGCTGTTGAGTTGAACACGAATTGCCGACGCGACTCAACTTTCAGCGACAGTTGCCGACATTCGGCGACAGATGAGTCGTGTCGGCGTCGTAAAAGAGAATTGGCCATGGGTATTTCTACTGAAATACATGTAACACTAAAACATGGTATATATAAGTAAAAACGCTTGTATTTTAGTCGTGCATAACGTTATGTGGTTTATTACGACCTTGCTTCATCAATGCCATAGACGCATGGTGACAGAAACGAGGCTGAGTGTTCACGTTTTTAGAGAGATCGCTTTTTCAGACACGCTTCAAAAAAGTCCAGTGCTAAAAACCTCGCCAAATCCACAGCATTACGAGATGCAGTTGCCTGAAAGAGCAAAACGCTTTTGCCGACAGGTTTATCATGTTCTTGGCACAGGACGTCGAAATTCCTCAGAAGGTTGATGATAAACATTAAAATATTATAATTAAAAACTGCATATACGTGATGTGTGGCAGCATTAGGCCTAAAGTCGCCATCAGTGGCGGTTCTAGGCCTCAATATCTGGGGGGCACTGCCCCATGGCGAGCGCGGTAGCGCGAGCCTATAACGGTGGTCTGGGGGCGGAGCCCCAAGCGGGGTCCAGGGTTTGAGTATGGATATGGTGGAAAATCCTTTGAGTCAGACAAAGGATTCAATATAAGTGCAAGGCTAAAAATTATTTTAATGAATAAGTTAAATAACGTGGTATTACAGACCGCTTGTTGTACTCGGTCGACTGCGGCTCTGATGTCGTCCGAGTCGAGATAATGTTGAACAGCCGACTTGAGCTGATCATCCAGCGAATTAATCGTCTACACACAGAGTCACACTGCCGACTTATCACAGTATTTACATTTACAACATTTAACCTACAAATTACCAGCGACTGTTCTATAAGACGCGTACAAAACGACGTAACTGAGCTGAACTTGCGTGGCTTAGTTTTTGACGAAATGACCAATGGACAAGCAGTAATGCATTACACTAGGCACCGTCCAACGACGTCAATGGCCTACGTGACTACGCTCATTTACACGTCAACCAATCAGCAATGGGCTCGCCTTGCTTGCCCATTTGTCAGTTCGTCAAAAACCAAACCGTTTCAGTTCAGTTCAGTTACGTCGTTTTATACGCGCCTATTACGCGGCCGTCCTAATAGGCCGCACTGCGGGTCTTACCCGTCCGTCTGTTTGTTTGTCTCGTATGGTATCCTAGCTCGTAAACAAAAAAGGCGTAAAAACCATAATTGGTGTAAACATTTCTAAAAACAGGAGTAAACACTGGTGTCAATGGTGTACCGATATTCAGTTCAAAGTGTCAAAGATCAAGATCACCGGAGGTCAAAAACTCGAAAAAGTCGATGCATAGCTACGTGCTGGCTGGTCAGGCGACTCAAGCGTCAACTGCAAACTAGACCTAATCATTGTTTTGCCTAATTTTCTTTGAATATTTGAAACGCTTGGTAGCTGGGCGGACGGCTGCATACACGTCGGCACTTGGCAGCGACATCTTTGTTCATTACAAACGTCAACCATGTCATCTTTTACAAACTGTAACGACTGTGAGACAGTAAGAGAATATCATCAGCATAAACGACATAAAGACTGCCTGCACATGTAAAATACGTAAATATAGCATAAGCAAGCGCACCAGAGCTACGTTACTTACTTCTTCGCGGAGCGCGAAGGCGACTATCGCAATGGAGAGCTGAATGACGAACGCAGTTACCACGATAGACATGAACTACAACAACCACATATACCACGGCATAGGCCCTATAGTATCATTCGAAATCACGGACATGTCAGCGTTATCGGTAACTACTGGAACAAGTACTATTATGTAAAACAAAACAGAAATATCCAAAAAACAAACAGAGAAGTCTGAAATCAGAAAACTAACAAAGGAAAAAAAACAACGAGAACTAAAACAAAAACCGCAAACAAAGAAAGTCGGTAGCGGTTCACAATCTGTGAAATCAGTCTGAAAGGTAAAATTCGCGAATGAAAAATGTTGTTACGTTGGAACGGTATACTGAGTTCTTTTACTGACCAGTCGAAGTAGAAGCAGTTTGTTTTTGGTGCCTCCGACGACGCCGATAGCAGCAGTCAGCAGCAGCATGCAAGCGACAAAGATGATCATTGTAGCGGGCGTCATGAGGACGTCATTGATTGCTTGGTAAGGACGCTTGACGCTCATCACCCAGACTCCGATACTCAACATCAGCAGCCCGACGATCTATATTATACCAACAACAACATATCAGTAATATTGTCTGTCGTGTAATCTCGCATTTTCAATAAGCTTCGCTCTGTAACATAAAAGTTTGTTGAGAAGCACAGCCGTCAGACGAAATTGAAAATCGACATCGATCTTTGCAGCAAGACAGCGTCGTATGCGGTAGCTGTTTGTGAGCTGTGGGGTTTTTTGTTCTTTCCAATAACTCTTCTATCGCAAAAAGTTGCCAGACTGTGACTAAAGTGGTGGAATATTGCTGGATGAATCTGCGATTTTCCTCATTTTCGTACGATCTTCGAGGACTATGTTTTATTAAACTTTTCACTACGTATACCGTATAGGTTCGAGGTTGAAACGTACTGTAGTGTACTGAAAAGAAAATTTATATTCATCAATCCCACTTTGCTTTTCAGCACAAAAAAGTACATGCATCGCAAGGCGGACTATGAAACATTTTCCAAAATTGCTCTGTTTGTGTTTGCTTTTAACTTTACAAAATACCAATCAAATGCCTGTCCGGTGTGGGACTTATTTTTAACAGGCCACATTGCTAAAATACTGTTATCCCTATTAGCAAGTGCATTCAATGGCCAGCAGTCATCTGTCATGCATTAAATCTGCTAGGTATAACTAGCGTTCGATAAACACATGCGCGTGTTACAATGCTGTACGACGCCGCTGACTCAACAGTTATCAGTCTCATCACGATCGAAGCTCATCCGCAACTCATCCATCATAGCAAATAGTTTGAACTCTAAAGGACCTACTCGCAATGCAACGCATGGTTACATGCAAAATAAAACATTGTTCACAGCAGCGTTATAAAAGCACTCGCATGACGTCGCTCTCTTTCTACATTGCATTACAATTACACTACCGGGTCTTGGAATAACCACGAAAAAAGTTTTAGTAAAATATCTACTTTTTGTCACGGTTCTTGTGTTTCGCCGGCAATAGGTGGTCAATCATTCCTGCACAGAAGAACGACAAAAAGCGAAATGCACCGCATGCGGCCATAGTCACTCCACGCTGTAGATCTGTCTGCCGAGCGCCGACGAGTTGCAAAGTTGCAGCGTGCCATTAGCGGTCCATCGAGAGGCGGAGATGCGCATCATCGCCGCTTGTGACGGGGCTACTCTTTCACAGAACCAGCAGCAGCAGCATCAGCTCGTGGATGACCGATGTTCATTCTCTGGCAGGTCTGCAGTGTTCGATGTTTGCAGCTCGTCCCATACCTCACTGCATGCATAATCTATCGCTAGCATTAGCATCGAATTGTTAGGGCCTACTTGATTCTGCGCTGCCGACGATTCAGCAACCTGCTGGCACGATTGGTCCTGAATTCGTGTAAACAAAATCAAGAATCAAGCTGATAAAATTAATATTTACAAAAATAAAACAGGCCCTAATTTTCCACGATAACCCTGTTAAACATCATGATAGTGTGAGCCATTTCGTGATCAAGCATAACAAGAAATCCAGCTGTTGCTAGGAGGAGTTGACTGTTTCTGCGATACAGTGATTAATAGGTTGAAACCCTGCACTGAAAAATAGGGTCAAACCGCTGCACATGAAAACACGGTTACTGACAGTCTATGGAATGTCGTCGTCGCCAAGTCCAACGGCACCATCGCCGATCCCCTATGAATTACCGCTTAGCCACAATACCACACGACAAGGTCATTCAATGTTAATGAGTTTTTGTGTCGTGTGACACGGTTTATGCGATTTCGTATTAGTAATTAACAGCAATCTTGGCCATCTCTCACTGTTTCCGAGATACGGTCATTTTTTTTGTTCAAAAGCGCGCATTTTTCCTACTCTCCATTTAACCCAAATTTGAAAATGTTCTCCTCGCACTGCATCGCCCAAATTCTGCGCCAAAAAACCTTGACACAAGACCAATTATTTATGTAAAAAGTTTTCTCTTAAGACATACCGCTTAGCCACAATACATCCCTTACACACAGACAGACGAACGGACGGACGACAACTCGTATCAAAAAGCCAGACCTTCAGTTTACAGCTTAACGGTCGGCCCAAAACTTGAAAAAATGCCGGGCAAGCTCAATTTCCCAAGTAGACAACACAATTTTAAAAAAATAATCAGTGTGACTGTCGTTTTGTGGAATCAGCGGAGTGTTTACAC
>Ga0209671_1002651_pt1 | contig 16602 bp, 10 predicted proteins | sample WorMetHERISLAND2_2_FD_187401 | JGI IMG/M metagenome (GOLD analysis project Ga0209671, IMG submission 187401) | Marine gutless worms symbiont microbial communities from Max Planck institute for Marine Microbiology, Germany - Olavius geniculatus... | ecosystem: Host-associated > Annelida >...
AGCTAAAAATGCACCCAAACACATCATTTTCACACAACAAATCCTAAATATTTCTCGGGAGAGACACAGCCCCCTCTCCACACCCCTTCCTTGTGGGGAGAGGACACCCCTCCGCATGTTCCACCCCTAAAGTGCCCCCACTATAACTAGATCCTGGCTATGCTACTGAGCAATTGTTAGGAATTAATGCACAATAAAGATAAGCCATCGAGGGATCTGTACAACAGGCAAGGGACCTGTATATCTTACCACCAAATCAATTTAACTTCATTTCTTTTTACCAATAGCATTTAAAACATTTCAAAATGAAGATCTTTGTTCAAACGACTGCAAACATACTGGCTTACCAAATCAGCCAAGTTAGGTTGGTCTCCGCCCATAAACCTACATCCAGACTTGCGCAGCATGGATGTCCACTCGTTACAAGCGTCATACATTGATTCACGCACATCGTCCTTTAACTTATACCTATGCACAGCAAGCGACCAACTATGTCACATGCGATATATCACCGTTTATTTCCAGTATTTGCAGAAAAAACAATACATCGTCAGTATTATATGAGTACAGTTAGCCAAGCCTGCAGGAAATCTCAGGGTATAACCGCTTACATGATGCCCATTGTGAAAAAAAACTATTCGCAAATTCAAATGGTCTAAAACCGTGTAAAATAGACTGTCAAAAAACATTTAAAGTACTACAAGAAATCTGAAATCTAATGCTCATGAGACGTACAAGAGCGAGAGAGTTCCTGTTTGCAGGTAATCTTAGTCCATCTCCATCCACTTAGTCGCAATTCACTCTTTTGCAGCCAAAAATCGCCCAAAAATCACTTAAAATCAATATTATAGAGCTCAAGGTCATATAAGGTCATTGAGGTTGACATTCCTAAGAAGCTCGTCACCAGTGCTTGTTATGATCAGCAACATGTCTGTGCCTATCTGCAACCATTTTCACGCTAGACAAGACAACAGCAGATAAGAAAACACTTTTTAGAAAGATACCCCTCTTTGACACTCGCGTGCGCAGGCCTCTTTGAATCCAGAGGGTCCAGACATGGACAGCTAAAATCTAAATTCAATGCAGAAAATTTCATACGCAGGTTGTTTTGGTCTATCTCCAGCCGTTCGGCGCAATTCACTCTTGAATTGCGTGTAGCATCCCAAAATTGCAAAAAATTCAGTAAAACTCCCTATTTTGGGGATTCAAGATCACTCAAGGTCATCCATGTTGACATTTCTAAGAAGCTCGTTGCCAGTGCTTGTTATGATAAGCAGCATTTCTGTGCCTATCTGCAACCATTTTCACATTAAACGAGCCACCCAGTGGCATGAAATTTAGTCACGAAATACTAGAAATGCTAGGATATCATATGGTGAAAACCCGAAGTCTCTATCTCAACTGGTCTTGAAATGGTACCAGGTCGTGACGGACAGACAGATGGACAGAATTACCATAGCTAATACGCGCTATAGCCAGATAGCTAGCTCTTGCGCGTAAAAAACTGATGACAGAGACAGACACTGGCAAACTATACCAGACACTGACAACAGGTTGGCAAAAACCCCACCCACGACAACGCTGTGCTACGATTTAAAACCATAGCCTACAGTCGGCCTAGGTCGCAACATAAAATAATGTTAACATCCAATCCACTATTCCTAATATGATCTGTCTTAGCCTATATTTTTTTCTACTTTACAAAAACAATGCACACAGTGAAAACTAAGCACCATGGCTCATAAACAAGCTGCTTCATCCCAAAGTGCTAACATGGGAATCCAGCAAAAATATTAGCAACAGCAGTACAATCTAACGACAGCACAGAAAAATATGCCAAAATTCAACAGATCAAAATAATAGAACAACACAAATCTCAGGAAACAAACTGAAAAAAGCGACCCACCTTTTCTTCAGAATCTTGCCGATAAAGTACATGGCAGTGGCTCCGACATATATGACAAACAAGCGCTGAAAACTCCCAAACGTATTGGACCAATCTCCAACTTCCGAGAAATGGTAGAAGGCCTGAAGTGCCTCTGACGGAGTGCGGTAAATGTTCGGTGATATAGTATGAATTAACACATCGTCCGTCCACTGCCTCCATTCCCGCTCCTCTCTGAAAAAATGACATGCAGTAGTTAACTTCATTTACCATTTACTCTCCACTTCTTTGACGTCAAATTCTAACTTGAGCTTGGCCAGACATTAGTCCGTTAAGTCATTAAGTCTTCTTCTATGACCATATAAGGCACCCTCCGCAACACAGCTCACATATGTCGTTTATTCAATGTTAAAAAAAATTAAAATGATAACCATACAATATATATCTGCAGCTGTAGTCACTTAAAAAATTAATGGCCATTTCAATTTCAATATGCCCAAAATTTTCAACCTAAAAGTTCAGATGGCGTGATAAAACAAGCTTTCCTGTTAACATCACATCTTCCACATTACATATATGGCCATAAACACAAAAAGCCAGCTCAATCACCCAACGGAATCAAAGCAAAGCAGGGAAAATGTTAGAAATTGTTAAATTATCACAGACACTAACTACCGGTAGCTGAACAGCAAAATGCTTATACATGTAAATAATAAATGAGCGAAAAAATGCAGAACCTAGATTCCAATAGCACAACTTACTTTTGTTCATCCATGCCTGCGACATTTTTTCCATACATGATAAAGTATTTGTTTGGGTACTCGTAAATAGTTTTTCCCCCTGAACTTTTTGACTCCATGGCCGGATAGTAAGAGACAAGTGTTCCGACAGACTGCGATCGATCAGACAGAAAACTTTCCAGTAAACTGATTATCAGTGACGAGTCATTTAGTTGCTGCAAACAATATAAAATGTCAAGTTTGTCAAATATACATAACCTGATAACTGTGAGTCACAAGTGTTTAGTTAATCAGTTTATCGCAATTATTAGTTCAAATTATTGATCCAGAAAAGAAGAGCGAAAATTATAATAGTAAATATATACTCAATCAACAAAACAACAATAATTATATCAATAAATCAATGACAGATAACCACTAACATATTAGCATTGTTATTTATTACCAAGACTGTGACGCAAATAGTATTTTGAGTTGGGCTTGTTGCCAATTTCTCAGACTGACTTTTTTAAATTCAAAGATTACACTTTATTTAATTTACAATAATATCTGCATCAAAATGTCACAAGAGAATTTTACATAGGCTTTACTTAATAAGATGAAACTTAGCACTCTCTGAAAGCTGTCACACATTAAAGATGACCTATAGCTCTTAGTGGCATCCCATCAGAAAGCTATGGAGCATCAACTGCCATATCCGATCACACACTTAGTTTATCTTTTTATGCTGTTAATGTTCAAAGTTCATCATCAGGAGTGATACAATTTCATGAGTAAAAGCATACTGAATGCAAGTAAGATAATTGACGGTACATTAACAGTAGGGATGTTAATTTCTGAGAATTTTATTTCCCGACGCAAGAATTTTTTCCCCGGGACTCAACGAGTACTCGACCGACCTTAGCGTGTCTGCATAGGTGACGACCGCCGTTGCCGCTGCTGCTATGTGAACGCCCCAGGCACCACATCACAGGTGTCAGCCTGCAGGCATGCACTTGGTGCTACAGGCATCAGGGCATTTGGGAAGAGTGGGGAGACATACATGGGACATGCAGGGGGTCGCCTGCAAGGACACTTGACAAGTCTGACTGGCTGGTGTCAAGACATCCAAGAACGATCAACAAAACAAAAGCTTGCAGAGCACGTTCCTGCTGCTTAGGTTCTTCATTGGAGCCATCAGTCGTGGGTATATTAATCAGAGAGGCAGCACATGCCAAAGTGTGCAACATAGTAGGCAGTATCAGCACACACTGAGATATCAAGGCAAATAAATTTCAGCAGATGGGATGGTCAACGTGTATGCTCTCAGTGAGCAGTCTTCACAGAAAGTGCTTATCTCAGTTCAGATCAAACGAGGAATGTCATCGGCGGCTTTGAAAACAACCAGGTTCTCAGTCAGACTTGGACACCGCGGCACTGGCTGCGTGGGTGAGGGGAAGGGGAGGGGTGGGGCAACCACTTTCCTTTGGCCCAACTCAATTAGTGTCAACTGACTGTAAACATCTCAAGAGCGAGTCAAATCTCATTAACATCCCTAATAAGAGCACTCACAACAGGCACTTCCATATCATCACTGCTGCAGAGCACAATGGGAACTTTTTTGTACTTCGACCACCGGATTTCTGCCCTCATTACAGAGTTCACTTCGACCACATCATACGAGAAGCCGCGGTTATCAAGGTAAGCTCGGACTTTGCAGCAGAATGGACAAGACTGATACTGGTACAGTGTCAGCTTCAAACCAGTGCTGTCCGTATTGCTTCGTACCTGTACCACAACAGCACTTATGTATATCAGAGATAAAGAAATTCAACTGAAAAATTTCACTCATCAGATGCACAACGTAGTGTAAAAGAAGTTGTGTGTTTAAGTTTTATGCATAATCATATGATTATTTCCATATTAACTGCAAATACTTCCGTTTCTCCTTGACACTGACATTTACATTTATAACTGCAACATACGATACATTTACTTACTTTAGCAGACTACTAATAAAAATGAGACTTGAATTCCACTGTTACATCTTGACTTGGTTATAATTTGGTCACTGACAGCAATGCATAATAAAGATGTTTAGTTCATGCATTATATTTTACTACACTCTGGCAGGAATCAAATTCGAAGTATTAACAAAATCAACTAAAATGCCATGGTATTCAATAAGTACCAACATGAGACTTATCACACTGTTAAGCAAATTGTAATTTTTATTTGTTTGAAATACCAGAATACCATTCTTGTAGGCTTGACAGTTCGGTCGGGAATGCCTGAGCTAGCAGCTGACACCGACGACGTCATAACAGACGTATTTCTGTAGTATGAAAACACCGAGGCACCGCCCACCAAGCACACTCCGGCACCGATGTACCTTCCAACTCGATATAAACCCGAAACTCGTCTGCTATGAACATTTCTGCAAACAGTCATTAATCCAGTCAATCTATTTCTCGGCACTGAACGCAAGCTTAACACGGAACAGTTAATAGTTGAAAAATTATGCGCAAAAATTCGCACAAACATCGACCTTAAAGGCGACGCCATATTGTTCACAAAAAGGTCTATCTAATTAACGATTACAGAAAAATTGAAACTTACCGTATTATTACGTTACGTTACTCGACATTTCGCGACACACGGCACACTTTCTTCAAAACGGCACAGTGACGCACGCCGTGTTTACGTTTGGCGTTAATTTCGTGTTTTTAAGGTTTTAATTGCAAACTCAAGCATTGAGCGCAGCAGTACGCGCGGTTACAGCAAATATGTCAAACAAAAGTACCGGAGAAGCTGAGGACTCAGATCCTAAGCCGAAAGGCGGAGAGGAATCGGAAGAAGAAAGCGACGTTCTGGAGGAAAGTCCGTGTGGGCGTTGGCAGAAACGGCGAGAAGAGGTATACACGAGTCCAACATTATCTGCATATATTGCTGTTCACTGTATACTGATATTAACTCTAAAAAATATAGTAGCTGGTATATGCTTACTTTTTTGTTAGAAAAAACGTTATTTTTTTTCTTTGTAATATTGATTTTGTGAATGTGTTTTAGTGCTACGGTCAGTTTGGCGAACTGAAAGATTGGTGATAAATAAATAAACATTGTAATATCGTTTGTCTGTGTTTAACATGCAGTTTATCTACTGTAGTGTTTCTGTCTACAGGTGCAGCAGCGTGATGTTCCAGGAATTGACTGTGCATTCCTGGCGATGGATACGGAGGAGGGCGTCGAGGTCGTCTGGAACGAAGTACGAATATCGGAGAAGAAGTCTTCCAAAGTTCAGCTGGTTGGTGACAGTATTCTGTGTTTTCCTGTTTGAATTATATTCTAGTTTTTTTCTGCTTATGAAAAATGTGTGGATGCCTTATGCTTGTTATTGTTGTTTTTCTCAATAGAGTCCGTGTGCAGTAGTTTTGAAGTATATTGCAGTATGCATTTTCTGCCAGTGCCAGGATGCTCTACTATCAACACTTTTTGTTTTAATTTTTCAAATGCTGCCTAATGTTATGGTTGTATAGAGTGTTTACTGTTCATATGTCGCTGCTGTTGGCAGAACGGATGACAGTTATTAACCGATATGTAACTGTATGTTAAACTTTTTGTTCTATCATTATGTGTATGTGCATTGCCTGGAAAGGGCATCCCCGAAATCACCTATACTGTGTCAGGCGGAACATTAAACCCTACTCACTCACTTACTTGACTGCTGTTTGGTAGGGTATTGGGTATAGCCAGAGCTTGGAATGTTACTGCACTTGATTAAGAGTAAACATTAAGGCATAAATAAATCTGTGCATGTTTATTTTATGAGCATTGTACAGTACATTAATCTTTCTCTGTATATTGATGATTCTGCTGCCAGCAGCCTGGTCATTGTGATACCATTGCTGAAGCTCAGGTTGTAGCGATGCTGTAATGCCGTGTTTATCTATCATTATGTTTTGTTAATTTGATTACCTTCACTGTGCGCATTTTTAGGAAATTGTATATTTAGTAATATGTTTATTTTTGTATTATTATTTATTTATGTTTTTGTGACTTTTTGGATGTACTGTTTTCTTCGCACATTTTTTTGTATTCAGTGTTGTGCTTAGAGTCCCACTAAACCATTTTTGTAAGAGGCTGCAGTCTTCCAAGAGACTGCAAATGAGCAAAGGTGCATCTGTTAGACTGTGAAAGAGTCAACAAAGTTACGTCATCCATTGGAACCAAAAATGCAAAATATCTAAACATTGCACTGATTTTAATAAGTATAAATTTGGCACAATTTCTGTGGATTGTAATCTTTTTCTTTTTGTTTATTTTTGTATGTGCTAGTATTAGAATAGCTTTCTAGCGTTCAGTATTTGTGATAAATGCTTCATACTATACGCTCTGTTTTCACAATCATGGTTTGTTAGTGCTGTCATAGCTGTATGTCACCTGTTGGTATATATTTGCACACTTGTTGGTCTTGCACCCATGCTTTGATCTTACTTGTCGGTTTAATAGTGCATCAACTCAAGCAACAACTGGTTATAATTTGCATGTTTTACTATTGTGTATTATTCTACTGAAATGAAGTTTATTATTTTTGTCAACTTATGTGGCAGTATTCATTTCACTGGTGGATAAATTTAAGAAGACATTTAACTTTGTGTTGACTTGAAAGCATATTGTTTTTTTCTGACTTTTGAAAACATTCTCACCAAATTTGAAGTTTTTTGTGTTTGCCTGTTTATAGTGTTTCAGTATTTGTTTTTTGCAGAGGGGCAGCATCGCCAGCTAAACCCAATGTCTTCAAAATGGCTCCGTCTGACTAGCATGCATTGCAATCTGCTCACAGCTGAACGACCGCCATATTGTTCGTTCATTGCTTCGATTCGTGTGTAATTAATATTAAGTTACTGCACGTTAATTTTTTATAGCGTAGTGTTGATTACGATTCATTTGTGTTCGCTTACTTTGATCGTAGCGTGAGTCATCGAATGATGCAATGCCACATGTGTCTCTCAGCAAAGCATGCTAATCAGCGGGGGCCGTTTTGAAGATGACGCATTCCGTAACGGAGTGAGCCTGCCGTCCGGTATCTAGAATATTTAATGTATACATCTGTGGTTTTGTGTGTAATACACCTTTTGGATGTGCAAGTTCTGTGAATGTTAGGACATCGAGACTGTCCGGAGATTGTGGAATAATCTGCCTGTAGAACATTAGCAGTGGAACACAGTCTTTGTGCAGTTTATGCAACAACTGAAGACATTTTAATTTCACTAAGACTGGTGCATAATTGTGACTTATTTGTTTGATTGTGTCTGTTAACAGTGTGTCTAATTCACATATGTTTGTCATGGTTTGGTGTTGTAACATTGTGTCAGACTAGTGATAGCTAAGTCAGTGGTTCAACTCCTGGCTGTTTCGCTTCCATGTAAAAACCCTGGGCAAGTTGTTCACACACATGTGCCTCTGTCACCGAGCAGCATAATGTGATACCAGCCTAATTGCAGGAAGGTTACAGCAGTGTATGTATGGGAGAGTTGTGACCTACCGCCGATGTTTTTACTCATTGCTGGCTTAAGGAGATAAGCACCGACCCTGTGGTCACAGAGCTGTGTGAGGAAATAGATAAAAAACGTGAAGTCCTTCCCGAGCCTTATGGCCCATAGGCGGCGTTGATCTCCGTTTCTTAGGATCCTCAGCCAGACACCAGTTTTTACACTGCGAGACCCCGGATACAGGGCCAGTGTATCACGCGGTGTGCCTGTTTACGTCCCAGCGGTGAAGCCGGTACCAAGTTATACTGCTTGGTGACAGAGGCACATGTTTGTGAACAACTTGCCTAAGGTCGTTGCCCGGCAGTGTCCTGGTGCGGAGTCGAACCTGTGCCTCTTGAGTTACCTCAGGATTACAAGTCCGACACATTACCATTGGACTACCGAGCCACACGATAGGAAATGGAGGAAATAGATACTTTACCTTAAATTACATATATGTTTCTGCATTCTGTGAATAGGAGAAGCTGAAGCAGGTGTTTGACAATCTGATCGAACTGGAGCATCCAAACATCTCCAAGTTTCACAAATACTGGACAGACGTCAACAAAGACCGACCGAGGGTCAGCTACAGATTTGTTGGAATACGTGAATAGATATGCCTTGTGACAGAGTGCATTTTGAATAAATCGAAGGGTACAGTAGGCTGTCTGCTGTGTGAGGGAGTAGACATATATTTTTTTTGGTTTTCTGTCGAATGCTTGGTTTATGACAATCCCATGTTGCAGCTGTTTCTGATCTCAAGTTTTTTTTTTACCTTATGGTCTCTTATATTGTTTGCTGTGATGTTGCTGAGCATTTATAGGTGCTTTTGTTCTAGTTGCTTTGTCCAACATCTTCTTTTCAGTTATGTCCCCTGTAAGAATGATTCCTCTCTGTAGACAAGATGTGTCCTATTCTTTCGATGTAGTCCTGTGCAGTTTAAGTTTCTGCAACATTCGGTGCTGGTTAGTCACGTATCTCTGTCCATATTGAACTTGGTTACTCTGTTGTTTCTGATAATTCTGCTTTTCAGTTGTTGTTTATCAACCAGTCTAGTGTTTCAGAGTTGTTCAGGTGTTAAGTTGGGCCATGTAGTTCAAAAGCACTTTTAACTCCACTAACAGAGTGAGTGTATTTTGTAACTTAATTTTATGTGAATATAAAACTATAATGATACGTTCGATAACCCTGGCAATGGTAGTGTTGATTGTGTTGTTTCCAGGTAGTCTTCATAACAGAGTACATGTCCTCTGGCTCACTGCGACAGTTTCTGCGGAAAACTAAACGCGGCAGTCGAACGCTAAAGGCAAGATCAGGCTACCTGGTTGTTAATAATTTTCACACCTTTAATTGAAAGGAGTCATTTTTGCTGTTTATATCGAGTGATTTAGACATTCAACTTTTGGCCATTTTACTGTGACATAATGGTTGTGCAGATCAGAAACATTATATGTGCATTTTGTTGTTATTGTTATTTTGAGATTAGTTACGATTTTTCTGAATTAACTAGAAATTTTTTCGTAGCTTGAGACCAATGCTTTTGTCAAGTCTACATGATTGCCTAGTTTTACATCTAACAGTATAGATTGGCAAAGGGTGTTGACACTGTGTGACTAAGAAAGTAACATGTTGCTTAGCTTTGATAGCAATCTTTCATTCGATCTTTTGTACCACTATGTGGAGATCGGCTTTAACTGTGGTCGCAGCATTTGCTAAATACCTTCTACCATTACTTTTAAGCAGTTTTCTGAAACCATTTAGTGCCCAAATTGCTGTGACATAATATAAAATCGTGAGTATTAGATGCCTTCTAACTTGTTTGTGACACATGGCAGCATGTAAATGTGAACACTCTGTACTCTGATATTGATCACTTCACTGGTGAATATGTTGTAGGCATGGAAGCGCTGGTGCACTCAGATACTTTCTGCACTCAGGCATGTATGCTTGGCTTAACAGAATGCCAACATTTACACACACCACTATGTTGAATCGTGTAAACTTCTTGACATAAGTATATTGTAAAAGTTGATAGTTAAACTCAAAGTAAGATATCGATTTGGTTGTATAATTGCCATTAGTAGCTAGTAAATTTCGGAAGGTTAACTTTGGTGTTAATTGCCATATCGAAGTATTTTTTTTATCTGATAGATAATCGCAAATGTTGGTTCTTGGAAAAAAGATAACACCAAAGTTGGAATTCAAAGATGTTTGCAATTATCTTGGTTTCTATTCTAAGAGAAAGTGTTCACTATGGTGTCCAATAGGCAGCATTATGATATCGATAGCTGTCTGGAGGATAACAGGGAAAATTATAAGAACTGCCATTTTTGATAAATATGCACTATTATAATCAGCAGTTCTTACAATTTTAGGTTTACATCATTTTTTGTTTTGTGTTTCATAAAGGTTAGACTTTCTGTAAAGGTTAAACTTTTTGTTACGTTATTATGTGTACGTGCAATTTTGCCTGCAAAGGCCGTCCTCGAAATGACCTATACTGTGTTGGGCGGGACGTTAAACCCTACTCACTCACTTACTCATGTTAACTGCAGTGTCGGTCTTACTTCTTGACGAAACAAGAACTGAAGTGTCATAGTGCTGGCTAGAATTAAGTGACATTCTGGAAGTCGGTTTTGCTATATGTGTGGTCTGTATGTTTTGATCCCCTTTCATACCTGGCAAACTTAACTACTGATACTATTGGCAGTAGCAGTAATAATACAGTGTCATAGTGCTGGAGCTAATGATGATGTTGTTAGGCATTGGTTATGTTTTTTTTCCAAACATCTGAGCAATCCCAGCTGCTTAAATTCGTCCTAAATCAGCTCCGAGTGAAACGATCTGCATTTTGAATCGGATCCAGTTCTCCACAGAGGCATCTTGAGAAAGGCATCTGCATTTTGAATCGGATCCAGTTCTCCACAGAGGCATCTTGAGAAAAATCCAACTTCGTAGAGATTTTTAATGAGTCTTTTCATGCACATACGAAACACCGTACTACTTCTTGTTTGCACTGCTTTTGTCTGCCGAAAACGAAAACAGAAGTCCGATGTAAACGACATGTTCTTTTTCATTGATCTCGTCAAGCAACTCAGTCTAGATCTAGATCGATCTAGTTTTTTGAAAAAGAACACAGTCAGTGCTGGTTAATGATGCTGCTATTAAGCATTTTAATGTAGAACATTGCTATGTGGGTGGTCTTGAGTGCAGTTACCTACACAGTTGTGATCCCCCCGTGATACATGGCAACCTCACCACCGACACTATCTTCATTCAGCACAATGGACTTATCAAGATTGGTTCCGGTAATTTCAACACGCAATTAATAGGCCTGGAACCTTTGTTTACAATTTTTTTAATGTGCCACAATCACTGTTGCTTTTTTGGCAATGTCTTCTGTTTGCCACAAAGAGCACGGCAAAATTTAATCTTTTTGAAGAAAGTAAATAAAGGCTGTAATTTGATAAGTTACCATTCTTTTTACTCATGAGTTGAATATCCAAACACGTGCTGCAAGTGTTTTGTCACACTGATTCGTAAGTTGTACTTTCCTTTGCTTAATTGTAATCTATGAATATTCGAATGTTTTCTATCTCTAATTTGGATAAGTAATTGTCTAGAACCAACGGTGAATACTCTTGTTTGTTTAGGCACTACAGGTACCAGATATTTGATACAGAGATAGCATTTTTGTATCACGAAAGAATAGTGTTTATTCAGTTTTCGTAGTTTTTTGGTGTGGTGTTAATTGTGTAACAGGAATACATTTGTAGTATAATTGGCACTTTTTATCTTGGTTACAGTTGCAGTGCTGACATGTCGGGTACTACGAGGTGTATCTAGGATATTTGATTAATTATCATTTTGGTGTTACGTGGTTCGAACTAAATTAAGATGGAGTAAAGATATTGCTGTTTTGATACAGTCGCACCAGACGCCATCTACAGTCATGTGAAGACGTACAAGGCGGAAGCAAAGAATATGCATTACGCTGCTCCAGAGTATGCTGGTATGACTAGTGATGTTGATTTTTCGACTATATTTACTTCAAATGCCATGAAACTAGATAAGTCTAGTTTGTATATAATCATTGTTACTGTCAGTAATATCAGCAAAATGTAAGCAAAAACTAACGATAATAACAAAAATTTAAGTAAATGAAAAAAATGCTTCAGACCAACATTGCAATGAATGATTTGTATGACACTGGACTGTGTTAGACCCACACAGTCTAGAGTTATATAGACCATTCACTGCAATGTTGGTTTCGAGTGTTTTTTTTTTGCAATTTTACCAAAATGTTTGTTTGTTGTTATCGTTATGTATGCATATTTCATTGATATTTCACAAGGTAGTGAGTGTAGAGACGCATTTATGGTGTGGTGGGATCTATAATAATCGCATTATTGCAAATTGTCTGCACGTTTTTTGTGGCCCGTGGTGTATTATTTCATTGCAAAGGAGTCTTATTTAGAAGCGTCAAGTTACAGCACATGTTTTTGCTCTTCCGTAAAGAGTGACTCTATGGTTTACTGTAGTGTGTGACTAGCAGTTATAGTGCATTTTTGACTGAGAGTATTATTAGGGTGACCACTTGTCTGGAAAACCTGGAAATTTCAGGGAATTTGAAACTTGTCAGGGAAATGTCAGGGAAAAAATTTTGTCAGGGAAAAGTGTCTCAAAACTGTTCATTACTAGTTGAGTATTTGCGTTCAACTCCATTTTTTTCTGCTAGCTTCGCTCGCAGACTAGTACTCCCATACTTTTAAATTTGTGGTGCCAGTAAGCCTTTTGTTTGCCTTTATTGTTTACACTGCACCTAATTTGGTCAGTTAATTCTCTGGAAAATAATTAAAATTGTTGCCAATAGACGTCATATTGCTACCGTTGCGAGGGGCGATACTCCGTCTATGTTCCCTTAAAATGTCAGGGAATTTGATCATGACTTGAGAGTGGCCACTTTGTATTATGTGGTTGTAGCTAACGCTGCAGTAACAACAGCTGTCGATATCTATTCTTTCGGAATTTGTGCACTTGAGGTCTGTCAATTCGCACTTTGATTGCATTGTACAAGTGTCATGTATTAATATTTTTTATTGCTGGTTCCATCAAATACTCTCTAGTTATCGAATCCGTACGTCAAAAAAACCACTTACAAGAATGATCAGTGGTGTGCAACTGCAGCATAAAGCTAAGGATAGTATACAATTTTTTTAAAAACTTCAGAGGTAAAACACTCGTTGAATGTTTAAAGTGCCAGTTATCTGGTATGGTTTACAGATTTTGAAGAATCTGTTGGTATTTTTGTAGGCAGTAGTTTGATTTTGTTTTTTATCTATCACTTAAAACATTGCTTTAAATTGTAAAATAATTTTAGTGTTAAAGCTGCACATTGCGTACATTAATTTTTGTGATATTTTCGAGGGGTCCAGTGGAAATGAAACCATCAGTTAACATTGGGATGAATTTGGGTCCAGGTTGTAGTATGTAAAAATACAGTGGCTTCTATCCCCCTTCAAATCTGGAATCGAAACTGGGTGCAACTTTTCCGCAGTTTTCAGGTTTTCCCCTAATTTCTGACTAAAGTTTTCCTTTCCATTTTGGGCTTCTTTCCCTTCTAAGGAAAAAGTTTTGTTAAGGGTGTAGTTTGCCCAGTGAAAATAGGGGGGAGTTTTGGTCTACAACCTTATCAAAACTCCCTCCCATTTTTCGCTTGGTGCAAGCTGCGCCCCTCAGGTATAGGGATACTACACATACTACACATTTGCTGTCTACTGCACGACCAAGCCAATTTTATAACTGTCAGTCTAACTGACTGCCTGACTTTCTCCAAGACCATGGCACATAATCGTTATCTGATTGCTGATTGGCTGTTAGATGACGGCACTTCAGATGCCAGCCAGTGGCAAGGCTTCTTACATAATGTGATATATATGTTCTTTGCTGATTGGCTGTCAGCTGGCGGCGCTAGATATGCCAGCCCATGACGAGGCTTCTTGCATAATGCGATATACATACTGTTAGCTGATTGGCTGACAGATGGCAGCGCTTGAGATGCCGGCCAATGGCGAGGCTTCACACAATGTCGGTGAAGACATTATTCACAAAGCACTTGACTCTGTTGAAGATCAACTTCAGAAGGTTTCCGACATATTTTTCATTTACCGTTGGTAGAAATATCAGCCTTAACGATACAGAATACGAAACGTCCAGTGAGAATGATTTACGCTAGGTTTTAGGTATTTTTTTATTGATTATTATAGTAGCATTTTGGTGCTGTTTGTTCGACAACAGGAAAAGAATTTGTTCTGTAATTGCTGCTGCAATAATTATCTAAATTTTAGGTGGGATAAACCTTGGACATTTATGGGCTAAACATCACAGTGACTATTTGTCTTTTCAGTGTGTTAGATATGTCGTAAACAGTAGCATACACATCTTCTGTATTTTTTCTGGTCAGAATAATTTGAAGGATTGTTTTGCTGAAAATGATCGTATTTGTTAACTTTTACGTTATCATTTTTATCTGCCTGTTGTATTAGTTGCCAGCTGAAAATTGTCCTTTATTGTTTACATGGAACAATACGGTGGCTTGTCACTGTACGCTTTTGTGTTAGTAATCGTTGGCTATTTTCTTAATGCCTTCTGTAGGCTGTAAAATAAGTTAGTTGTTTACTTTTGCTGGCTAGTTATATGAAGTACACCACGTCCCAAAATTACCAACACCCTTACAGATAACTTAATGTAAAATCATTAATGCTTGACAGATTTTTTTACAAAATTTGAAACATTGATGGAGACGATCATTGTGAACAAGTTTTTAAAGTTTGTGCTCAAAAGTGGCCAACTTTGGCCTTAACACACTCTCTTAGTCTTAGACAGGTACGCCACTACTTGATCACCTTGTCAGTAACAACATATTAGATGTAACCAGAATGTAAACAATCTCTGACGTCATAATGATGTCAAACAGAGCACACACTGTAAGATGTAAACGTCATAATAGCTATGGCGGTGAGCAGTGTCATGGTAGAACAGTGCATGATGTCTCATTGGAATCCATAAATTACAAGCTGAATTTGGTGTATTTGAAGCAAGAGGTGTCGCTAATTTTGGGACATGGTGTATATTTTAAAGTGACCAACATGTTTTGTGCCGCATACTTTGATGGTGTGTGACTGCATACATTTTTGCTATACATATCTTGCAGGACTTCATAACGCGTTGTCTGGAGAAAGATCCGAGCAAGCGACCTACAGCACATGATCTCCTTTTCCACCCTGTTCTCTTTGAAGTTCACACGCTCAAGCTGCTAACAGCCCACGTCTATGTCAAGGAAGGAAGTACGTGTGCCATGCCATTTTGGATACGATTTCTTACTTTCCTGTTTTCCAGAATTATTATTATTTGTTGCCAGAGTGAGGTCATCTAGGTACCTTGGTGTAAGGCCAGACTGTAGCGATGTGAGCGTAGGATGAATGGTAAGACAGAACAGGAGAGGTCCAAGTGGATCACCCTGCTGTGGACCCTCCTGCGACAAAATAGTGTGAGAGCCAAAATACAAGAAAGACGGTTGAAAATATTACAAAAAGCAAAAAGCATACAGATCAGGAAGCTGATTATACACTGACAACGGCATGTCTGATCTATGGAGACTATTCAAAGCGTTGGCAAAGTCCAGTTTGACCATCAAGTGGTCAGGTGGTAGTGCTTGAAGAGAGAGAGGAGCCAAGTGGATGGCAGTCTCGCAGCCAACTGTGCGAGCATTTCCAGACTACATGAAAATTTGTACTTGGAACATATTTGTATGCACTATGGTATAACGATGCAGATTCATCCTCTATTCGGTTAAAATTTTATAACTGCAAATTAACCAGACAGCTACTATGTATGGAATTCAAAATGATGAACATTTCAGTTTTTCTGAAATAGAACGAACTGTCAGTTCATCGCACAACTCTAGTGTGGCGTTCGGCGTGAGTGGGCCACAATGCTATCAGGATGCCGAAGTAAATGAATAAAACTCGACACACGATATTGAGGTTTTAAGAGCCAAAGCCAACTTTATTAATACTATTGAACCAGCTTAACAAAGCAAACAACATTCTGAACGGTCCAGGGACAGGATAGACAGAGGGACAGATGGACAAACGGACAGACAGACAGACAGAAAAACTAACGAATACACGACTAATCAACTAAGGTCCGCACAACATAGGCTAACACTCAGCCTACGGTAGTCGCACAACTCGCCGCTTCAAACTCTTGCCAAACCTCTCTACGCTAATTCTACTCTACCCGTAAACTACACAACTCGAGGACTTAAGCTAAACTCAGCTGCCCCAGCATTTCACTACGGCTGCTTAAGCAAAACAACCAAAACCACGCCAGCATCATGCAAGCGTGTCACTTGATCAGATGTCCGACAGCGAGTGACGGCTCTACGCAGTGTCGCGTCCACGTC
>Ga0209671_1002653_pt1 | contig 16592 bp, 10 predicted proteins | sample WorMetHERISLAND2_2_FD_187401 | JGI IMG/M metagenome (GOLD analysis project Ga0209671, IMG submission 187401) | Marine gutless worms symbiont microbial communities from Max Planck institute for Marine Microbiology, Germany - Olavius geniculatus... | ecosystem: Host-associated > Annelida >...
GAGGAGGGGAAGAAAAGAGGGAAGGAAGTGGGGGGAGGAAGGAGAAGGTAAAGGGGGAAACTGCTTCCAGTTCCTAGGGGGGATCATAGGCCCTGCTTTAGGGGATACCATTCTTTTAGCCGCAAATTAAACTGTAGAATGATTACTAACAGCAAACTCATTAATCAAAGCGTCCTACGTTACGTTACGTCGTGCTTACAGCGCGATGTAAACAAAGCAATGGCAGCAACAGCAACGGTAGTGCGAGTAAAGCGACGTTTAGAAGATGATCCTGTCGACAGTTTATTGTTAGTTTGCAAGAAGGTGCGAAGTGATGCGGCAGACATCGGTTGTGCGTCCGTCTCGCAAGATGACTCGGCGGAAGCTGTCAAAAGTGTGTTCAAATTCGCCGGCACCGTCACTGGACCGGTTAGTCCGTCGTGCGAGGGCGCTATGATCGCAACACTTTCTCATTAGAATCTCCACTCTAAGCCTAGTCTTATTTTTAACCTTAGCTTTAAGCCTTGGTCGATATTTTAAACTTCCTGGTTGGGAACTTTTGCGACAGCATTCTTCTGAGTGATAGACTGAACTTGAACTTTGCTAACTAATGCAAATAATGGGCTAATAGACTTATATAAAGCCCTTGTAGAATCTAAAGTGATAGTCTGATCTTTTAAAACTTTGAGATCGTTAGATATTGCACCATTGAACTTTGGTATGTGAACAACTTGACCATGGTTGTTGTTACATGATAATGGAATGGTCAGGAGTCAAAACTGCAACCTCATGATAGTGGGGTTCAACATTCTAACTAGTAGACTATCAAGCCAACTTTTATTTTTGGTGCTATTAACTATTCTTTTTTATCTTCAGAATATGTGCCAACTTTAGTTTGTTGAAGGCTCCAGCACTGTATGGTAGATGTGAGGGTTGACCAGGGATGTGGTCTCGATCGAGATGTCTCGGTCTCGAGACGGTCTCGAGGCGTACTAACGTATTGTCTCGCTTTCATCTCGGACAAAATCCTCAACGTCTCGGGTCTTGTCTCGGTCTCGGAGCAGCATGTCTCGGTCTCAGCCCAGTAGATCTTGTTTCGGGTCTTGGACCATTGCGTCTCGTCGAGGCATTTTGTGCAGGCTCGCACCATGTATACTGTAGGCGCAGTTAGAGCGATACTAACCAGCATGACATTTGTGGCTTAGACATATTCGTTTACAGTGTTTTTACTCTTACATTTACTTACTTATCATAAAGCAGAATTATGTCATGTCAGTCTTTTTTGTCATAAAATGACCTAGTTGCAATGAAGATAAAGTGTATGATGTCAGAATGAATACTATCAGCCAAATGTAGATGATGTATAAGGCTATAATAACTTAATCAGCTGTAGTTTACTAAATTCAGTTGCTTGCAAATTGTGATAAACATAATGGCTCATGTCCACAGCACTGCAATTGCAATTTTTTCTGGTGCAAGACGTTAATTATTCAGTGATAATTGTCAAAATAAAGTGCAAAAACCCACAATATCACAAATAGAAAGTGCTTACCATGGTGCAAGTTAATTAATCCGTAGAATTTTTTTCTTTGTCAATATGTTTCACCATGCGTCACGGTCCTTCACATATGATGAAACACATTGACAATGAAAAAAGGATACGGATTAATTAACTTGCACCATGGTAAGTGCCGAGTTGTCTCGGCGAGCCTCTCGAGTCTCGGGAGCTTCAAGGTCTTGGCCAGCGTCTCGGAAGCTGCAGCGTCTCATCTTGGTCCTGTCTCGGATTTTTAACATCTTGTCTTGGTCTCGGCTCAGAAGGTCTCGTGCACATCCCTGTGGTTGATGCATTGTTTGTTGCAGGATCGTGATAAATCAACATCACATTGTATAAAGCAGCCAGCACGAAGAGGTCACATTGAAGCACGATTCAGACACAGCCAAAGGCCTACTGCGCAGAATAAACGGATACAGAAATCCAGACCAGATGCAAGCAGCGCAAGGTCAGTGATGTTGTGTTGAATAATTTTGAATTGTTGTACGTTATTGCATGTTGACTCAGCCTGGCCATCCCTCTGTGGTGGGAGCAGTGAGAATCAGCAAAAGCTGAGGTGTAAACAGACACACTGTATGATGCGCTAGCCCTTTATCTGTGGTTCGGAATTGTAAATCGATGCCTGGCTTACGGCTAAGCAAAACGAGATCGGTGCCATCATATGTGCTTTATTGTTCATAGAGGTGAGGACTTTATTTTTTATATATGTCGCATGTTTGATTATCTCCGCCAAGGTGAGCGTAGTGAACATTGGAGGAGATTAAGAGATTGGCCATTCTGTCCATCGTTCCTCCTGTGTACACGATGACTAATAATGGCAATGACGTCATTGCACCAACAGTGCAAGCAGCAACGCCGGCTGTTACATTAACCTCTCTCTCCTGCAGTGAAGTGGCACTTCCTTAACTCCCTCCTCTTTCCCTGTGTTTAAATCACTTCACTTGGCGCCTTTTAGTTAACACAATGCTATTGACTGCAGAGTTGATTGAATCTTATGTTCGGTTATTAATGATGGAGCTAATTAGTGATTTATAGTAGTAAGAAATTGTGCTACTGGCAACTCATTAAAGGAATGCTTTAAATAATGCTAATGAATAATGCACAAACAGAATATGGATATTGTGTAGTATGACTTGGGTGACTATTGATTACAGTGCATGCTAGTTTAGCAAAAAAATTTAAAATTTTGACTTAAATTTCTTTTAATCCTGGTCAAGCTGAAGCTGTGTGTTTGGCTTATTTGGCAATATCTATTATAAATCAATCAGTTAATCAGAAAATTTTACATTGAAAAAATTATGATTAACTGATAATAAATACCATTAATAAATGGCTTAAGTAATAAGAACTACTGCTCGGTCCACTTTAGAGTTAGTTAGAGTATAGTCCAGGAAATGATTGGATAAATAGATGAGCTATTATGTGAACAAAAATTACTTTCTACTTTGGAACAGACGGGGTCAGCTGTGGAAAATGCTGACCGGTGAACCATCTCGGTGTATAACAAACCAACCGGGTCAACTCAGCCTTATATCCCTCCCAGTTAGGTAAATTAAGTGCCAGCCTGTCTGGCTGGGTTTAAGGCAGGGCACGTTCAACTCTGTCAGATGGGAAGTAACGCTGTGTGATTCCTAGTAGCATATGGTGGTAAATTTTTGTGTCAGGGGAATGTGTCTCTTTCCCATCTCATCCTGTTATAAGTAGGCCCCCTCTAATTCAATTAGGTTGTCTGGGGGGAACACTATAGGTCTCTCCGTTGGGACCTAGGTTGAAGCCCCAGCCACAGACATATTTTAGAGAATTTTAGAACTTTAGAAATGGTATTTGATGACATTTATTATTATTATTGTTATTATTATTTTCTATTATTTGGAATGACGGTGTTCCCTTCCAAAAATATTTTGGGAACTATGTCACCCCATGTTCCTCCTTGACTTCACCAGTTGCAATTTCATATTGCAGGTGACACTTTGTAGCTTTGTGATTTATTACTATAAACAGCTTTTAATCTTTGTGCGTGGAAGGTACAAAATCGTGTCAGAGCGACGTGCAGTGAATGCAGCAGAATTGACTGATGATCAGCCGACAGATGTACAGTCTCTGGCATCATACTTATGTGTTTACGATGTCGAAAAATTTTCCGACGATGCTGACTTGACTTTATCGTCGGTGAGTGTCACTTACGTGAGTAATAACAAGGACTAGAGTAATTTGGCAAAATGCAGAATCTTTGTGGAACTGGAAAGTCAACCCAATCCCTCATTTGTATTTGCCACGTGGCAGTATAGGACAGTCCGTTCTGGTGAGCATTCGCAACAGCGGGAGGCTACAGCTGATCGCTTCGCATCGCATGATGATTTTGACCCCCAAAATCTCTTTTTTTGGGGGGGCTAGGAACCCCATCTAAAACAATGTGTCATAGGAACCCACAAGTGTATCTGCTAAATGGCACCTAAATCTGTTGAATGATTTTAGCACAGGGCACAAGTGTGTCAGACAGACAGACAGACAGACATACTTTGTTGCTGATTAACACCAGACAGCTACATTGAAAATGAATGCACATTTTCACTTTTAAAACCCTAGGGATTAGAAATTTTTTAATCAATTTTTATTTTATCTTCTTACGTGTGGCTTAGAAAAAAATAATTGGACTTATCTCTGATCGAGTGTAAGATTAGCAGAAGTGGATGAGAATACAGATAAACTTTTTTTAATCAACGAGCCATGAACTGACGTATTGTATTGTACGACAACAGCGCATTAATTAACTGATTAATTAATTAATTGTCGTGTGATTATTGTCTCGATTGTATTGCAGCAGAAGCCGGCTCAGTCGTCGGGCAGCAGTGTCATAACATGTAATGACATTCCACTTGTACGACAACATGGCGCGAGTCAGCCCCCCATGGACAAGAGCACTTTGACAATTTCTACCACCACAGCAATGCATCAACAGTCAGAGGACACAGCTGGCATTGACGATGATGATGGCAACTTTGTCTATGATGTCTATCGGACTGACGACGATCAGTTTGACTTTCAGTCGTTGGAACGAGTGCTCGCCGTACAAGCGCTGAGGTAGGTTTTGCACGCATGCAATTATTCAGGTGGCAAAACGAGTATATTGCACATTATTTTGGAGCTGCTACTGATGAAATAATTTTAGTCAGTCAACTTCTAAAAAATGACAGAAATTAATTTCGATTAATTTTTGTATCGATGCTCAAGAAAGACAGCAAAACCTGCCAAATTTAACTACTGGCTGTTGTTGTCTCTTGCAAACTAAAGCGAAGTCAAAAAAGTGATGGTGTGTTTTTTCCATCACACTGCAAACTCACTTATTGATATGTACAGAGTGGGCCAAATAATGACTCAACTTGTTTTTGTCAGAATTTCGTCAATTTTCCACCAAATTTGATGATTTTTGGCACACAGATAGCCAAAATAATAAAATTAGGTGAGGCATGCTCATTGTCCATCTCACCTAAATTAAGTCAGCACACTACCGTGTAAAACGCAGATGCTCCAAATTGTTACACTACATGGTGATTATCAGTATCAGATTGTCACCTTTTCATATCAATTCGACAGAGAGTATCGCATGATTTAATAATTTTGTGGTGTTGAATGTTTTACGCTGAAAATAGCAGACCACAAAATAGCTGACTTGTAAGCTCAAAACACATCTAATCCATGAATGAGTGCTGTGATATTGATCAGTTGATCGTTAATGCTGCTATCAGCCGTGGCATCACGTCTAGGCCATTTTGTACATTTTGGATATAAATTCTGAAAATTTGGAAGCATGTTGTTACACAAACTTATAATTCTGCTAAATAAATCACATTTTAGTTTGTCATGTGCTTAATTAAGTCATTAGAGCTTTTACGGTGACAACAACTAAGCCTTATGCAACAATTTGGAGCATCTGCGTTTTACATGGTTGTGCATTAACATAAATTAGGTGAGGTGGACAGTGAGTATACCTCACATAATTTTTTCGTCTTGGCTATCTGTGTGCCAAAAATTATCATATTTGCTGGAAATTTGACGAAGTTCAGACAAAAGCAAGTTGGGTCGATTTTTTGGCCCACCCTGTACAATGTACATTGAGCTGTGCTGATGGGATGGCTGTTCAAGTTATCATCTGTTTATGTGACGGAGTCTGTTCAAGAGTTAAATGCAGTCTGTAGTGTATCATCTAATGCAGTCTGTCCAAAGAGTTATTTTGCTACGTAGGCTACACAGTGTTTCGGACAAAAACTGTGTTGATGTTATTTTCTGAATACTTTCCTCCGCCAAGGAGGTTATGTTTTTGCCGGTTTTTGTTTGTCTGTCTGTGTGTTAGCAAGATAACTTAAAAAGTTATGGACGGATCTATCTGAAATTTTGAGGGAATGTCGGACATGGCACGCACTACAAGTGATTCAATTTTGGGGGTGATCCGGCAGGAATCCTGGATTCTGGATCACTTTGAAATTTTTGTTACCATTGCGTTAAAGGGGGCATAAGGGAACTGCTGGCAAAGTGAATATGGTGACGCCACCTGGTGAATAACATTGCCTTGGCGGAGGTACCTGTGGGCTATGACTGCTTTCTAGTTGCATGAATCACTGGCTAATTTCGATAATTTTTGGCTCACATCATCACAAGGAAACTTGATGTAAATGACTGCAGTTTCACTTCATTCATTCATTCAAAGTTTAATAAAAATAGACAAAATGCTGTTACACAATAAAAACGAGTGAAGCTCAATGAAACGATACGAACAAATGGTCCAAGCTTTCCTTTAATACTGTTGCTGCACTACCTTGTGAAATTTCGCACTGTAGTGTGCAATGCAATTAAGATGACGTGGGCAAGACCATTGTCATTTATTGCATGCTTTCCATGATGTTATTAAAATTGGCTGCTGTTTCAGACATTTGTTCAGAATATTGTACTGGTGCAGTTACTTTTTTTGGAATGTAATGTATTGTACGTGCGATATTGCAGCGATCGAGATGTCTGGTGGTGTGAGGGTGAGTCGTCGTCGGAGGAAGATGAAGCAGCTTACGACGAAGATGACGAAAATGCTGAGAACAACTGGCGCAACGACTACCCCGACGAAGACCCAATGTACTTCGAACGACTTCATTTAGACGACAACTACGCCAGTGATGATGATGGTCTGTAGCAACCATCTGTTTTCTTCTTAGCTGTTGACAGGATCTATGTTACCGTGTTTGGGGTTAATCCACCAGATCTGGGTTATTTTTAATGCCAAGCACAACTGGCGCAACAACTACCCCGATGACGACGCAGTGTACTTCGAACGACATTCCTTAAGCGATAACCAGGCCGGTGATGACGACGTTTGTAGTTACCATGTCTGGGGTTTTTTCCACTAGATTTGGGTTTATGTGAACAACTGGCACATCGATTACTCTGACAGTGATTACTTTCAACAATTTCACTAGCTATGTGACTTTCTTAGCTGTGGACAGGTAGGGTTTGACATTTGACCAGGGCCGGATTAAGGCTTTGAGGGGCCCAGGCCCAAATATTCTGTGGGGCCCCTTTACACATACGGTAGAATTACAATAGCAATCTATCAAAATTATATAAGCATTTTAGCAAGCAGTCACCATTGCAAAAATGGTTGTTTATTTCATCATTTCGCTGTATATTTCATCTTAAATTCAGCTGGGGGCCCTGGGGGAATGCTGTGAGCTTCCCCTTGGGTCTGGGGTGGAGACTTAGCCGAAATCGAATTTGGTGCAGTTTAGCCTTAAAATATGACATCTGCTGGCAACAATTTTGATTATTTTCCTGGGAATCAACTGACCACATTTCGTGCATTTCAGCACGGGGCCCCTAGAAAGTGTGGGGCCCTAGGCCGTGGCTGCGTTGACCTATGCATTAATCTGGCCCTGCATTTGACCCCATCCCATATTTCCCAGGATGTCCCAGATTTACATTGTGCTGTCCTGCATTCCGGCAAGACCTGCCCCGGGATGCGAAATGTTGTGCCAAATGTTTTGCCATCAACAACACCGACAAAAAATTACCACAACTTTTTTACGTTTACAAAGTTACATTTAGTATGAAGCATTGAAGTGGCCTATAAATTGTCACTGTATTGTGCAAATTGCGCATGTAATTCTAAAAATTTTCAGAGGGTGATACCGCAGATGCACTTGCCTCGAGCCCCAGGAGTCTGGCCCAGACCTCATTCCGGATTGCGAAGAGGAAAAAGTGCCAACCCTATATGAACGGGACACAACTTCTTATGTGGTTCTTTAGACCAACCCAGCAAGTCTTGTTGGACTGAATTGGCAATTTTTAATTATGCTAGTTAGACTTTGTTTGCTGAAAATTCCAGTTAATCAGAATTAGAATTGGTGCATGTTCAAACCACTTGCATGATGTTGTATAGAGTTTCGGCAAAAGGTGGTGTATGGCTCTTTATAGGACATCCATCTCAGAGCTACGTAGCGTCACCTACCATATGGGATCACACAGTGTTGCCTGCAACTCAACACGAATGAACGTGCCCTGCCTTAACCGCAGCCAGACAGGCCAGTACTCGATTTACATGTCCAGGAGGGATGAAAAGCTGAGTTGACCTATATGGCAGATTACATACCAAGATAGCTGTTACCCGTCCAAGTACTAACTGGGCCTGGCGTAGAGCAACTTCATTTATTGGACACAACGTGTTACCACTATGCCACCAACCCATGCCTGCATTGAAGCAGTGGCGTAACTACTGACCCTGCAATGCGGGGGCTCCGAGGGTCTAGGCTCTCTAGGGGGCCCAAAATTATGGTGTTAGTTTTTATTCACACACAAAAGCATGAAATTTGATGTCAGCAGATGTGGTTCGTGGGGCGCCAAATGCTCTAAACAAAGGGACAGAAGGAAAGGGGAAATGGACGGAAGGTGAGGACAGGAGGGGATGGAGCGTGAAAATGGAGAAAGAAAGGAGAGGGGGCTCCAGATGATTTTCTTGCAGGGGGGGGGGCGAAATCTGAAGTTATGCCACTGTGTAGAATCTGAAGTGTGATCACGTGACTGCAGTGTTGCGTTGTATTGTGACATTGTGTTCAGCTGGTCAGTACTATGCAGAAGATGACGACTGGTACTAGTCACAACTGGCTCTGATAATGAAGTTGATGTTGAAGTTGAATACTGCAGATGAAAGTAGTCATCACAATCTGCAAAGTGACCGATTCGTTTGTGTTGTTTTTCATGCTGTTTTGCAGTGGTGTTGTGGCCAAGAAGGGGAGGGGGTAGAATGGGGAATTTCCCTGTTCTAAATTTTAAGCTGCCAAAAAATTGTGGAAAAAATCTCTTGTTTGTGGGGAAAATTGTCAAATATGCCAAATTTGGGGCTGAAAACCCCCCGTTTTGGGGAATGCAGCGCCCCAATTTCTACGAGTTTTTCATCAACATTATTGTGTGCTTCATAAAATTGTTTGTTTGCTTACTTATTTAAAAATGAAAATCTGAGCACCCGTACTCTTCCCTGTTGGAAATTTGCAGCTATCTGTTGGAATCCTGACCAAAATTTGGAGTGTCTGTGGGTTCGTAAACGGCAGCTTCCTAGCCCGCCTACTTGTTTTACCCAAGACGTCACCGCTGTTTAGTCAGTTTCGTTCAAGCAGCTTTGTTTGAAACTGCGGCACAGATACAGTGTGTCCAGTTTCACTGTTTGGCTTCAGGCCTCTAGCCAGACGTTTCCAAAGGAGGTTTCGATTCCAGTCCCTTGGCCGAAAGTCACCCTCCATTAATCCAGGTATGGGATTTAGGGCAGTGATGTAAGCTTTTTTCAATTCCAGTGAGGTGGGGGCAAGGCCCCAAGCCACAAAGGCATTTTTCAGCATTTCGAGCTTAAAAGTGCATTTGATGGTGTCGTTTTTGGTTAAGCCTACATTTATGCGTTTTTGATTTCAGCTGTCTGGGGTTTCACTCAAACGCAACAAAACGTCCCTTGGCTGTGGGCCTGTTCATTCAAATAGCTCAGCTTGACTTGTAGCAGTGCTGTGAAGTTATTCAGTTTCGCTGTTAGGTTTGCCGTAATTCAAACTTCAGACATCCGTGTTTTTAATCTCAGCACATTTGTTACACTCAGACCTCTGATGTTTTGTGTTGCATTGAACTATTTCAACCACTGTTATAAAACAAAATATTTTCACTGCATCTTCAGTTCATAATTTTGGAGTGAGAGTAGAAATTTTGCAGCATTTAATTTGATGTTTTTGCATAGGTGTACTTTGCCAGGCAAAATTCGGAGTAACTGGTCATGTGAATATTAAATCACGTGAATACGTTGCTTCATGTATTCCATATTCAGTGCATGTATATAGATTCACCGATTTATTGGTAAATGGTAGTGATGGGTAGGCTGAAATTTCACGTATTCTATTTTTGCAGTTTTAGTCTGTTTGTGAAATGTGCACATTTTGTGCACACTGAGAATTCGTTTTACAACGCCATAACTGAAGTCATAGACTTCATATGTCTGACCTGTAGCGAGTGGTGCTATTTTGCACACTTCAGACTGTGGTGAAGAAGCTCTGAAATCCAAAGGATCATTGAATTTTAAGTTTTCTTTCTATCAAATTCCAGTGAATGGAAAAGTTGTGAAACAAGAACAGTACTTAATACGTATTACGTAAACTGTAGTACAAATTGCTTCCAGGGCTGGATTAAGTTTTGGTGGGCCCTATGCTGATTAGATTTATGGGTGAGGGGGCTTTCCTTTCTCCATCTTCCCCATTCCCTTTGCCTACTCTTCCCTTTTCCCTTTTCTGACTCTGCCCACCTCTAGTCCATCCTGAGTTTGAGGAGTGCTGTAAGCTTTGCCATCGGGTCCGGGCAGAACCAAACAATTTGTGGTCTATTTTGACATAGAAATAGAGTGTTTCTGGTGACACCTATCACGTGTTTTAGGTTCCCATGAAACATGTTAATTTTTTGAAGTGTGAGATTAGCATGGGCAGCAGTTACAGAATCTCATCCGGTGATGATTCAGTGAAAATCACAAGTGCTTGAATCGGAGGCCACCAAAATGGGGAGGGGGCTTGTTACCCCAGTGCTTCATCTGGCACTGACTGCTTTAGCCTGCAGCTCTGTTGGAACTTTTCGATGTAGTTGATATTATTTATAAGGTGCATACAGAGCGATGTAACTGAACTGACACGGTTTAGTTTTTGACGATCTGACCAGTGGGCAAGCCTATCGGTCATTGGTTGATGTTTACCCGAGCAACGTAGGCCACTGACACACTTAGATGGTGCCTACTGTAATGCATTACTGCTTGCCCATTTCGTCAAAAACTAACCACGTCACTCCATGGAGTTCAGTTCAGTTACGTCACTCTGTGACTTTAGCCTGGACATGGTTACCCCAGTTTATTTATATTCCGATGTGTTTGCTTCTTTAGCAGCTTTATAGCTTTAGCACCGATGCAGTTTTATCATACATTGCACATGTGTGTACAGTTCAGTTATTTTTTCTTTGCTTTCAGTTCATTTTTTATTCTGTTTTTCTTTGCACCAATCACTATAATGCTCTGAATGCCGTCTATTGCATTATGTTACCTTATAGACTGCAATAAATTCAGCTGAAAACTATGGATGTTGGAGATTTGCTGCAGTAGGCAGAGTAACAGTGATAACAAGCCAGCTGTTTACGTAAAATGATGTAATACAAGAGTAAACAGACTGACAGAGCATGTGGTATGGTATTATGCGTAGCACATTCTGCACTAAACAGTCTTGACAGCACTTGAGTGTCAACATTACCAGTGGTGTAGCAGTAATTTTTTTGTTTGGGAAAATGCTATCCTTTCCCACCCCTCATCTCCCCTTAGAAGTAGGCCCTTTAATGCAGCTATGAGTGAGTGAGTGAGTACAAGTCTAGTGGGTTTGATTCCGACTGTGACTCAATGAAAATAAGGACTAGAGTACTACATCACTTCAGGCTCAATGCTAAAACTTGCATCTATGCTAAAAGCAGTTGAGCAGTTCTAAAACACTCTTCACCGGATATACAATTCAGAAAAACATGAGCAATGCAAACAATGCTGTGAAACATCCGCCGTGACACACGGCAGTTACTGCGTCAAAAGCACTGCAAACGGCATGTGCAAAACACGGCAACTGAAACTGTTAAACAAATACACATAAAACCGTGCAGAACAACAGTATTTACATACAGACAGCACCTGTAGACGTTGCGTACAAAATGACTCAGATGCTGGAGTGGGTAAACGAGCATGCAGTTTGAGCTTATACCACTCCAGACCATGTGGTACCTTACACCAATCTCAGGTGGCCTAGGCTACACTTTCATCCACTTTATGACACAAGACTGCAGCCAGAAATTGTGAAAATGGTAGCAGTCCAAGCTAAGTGCAGTGTAACAGTAGCTATGACATAATACTGATGGTATTCTGTTCATAATAGTTCAGAAATGGTAGGAGTCTGTGAACGTTACATACTGATAAAGCTTCTTATTGCGGAGCAGTAGCTTTAACCTATGAGCTAGTTTGGGCAAGCCATATGGACTAGCCATATGATTCACATTTCCTGTTCGTGCCTTTGAGAAAGAGGCCCAATAACAAATAATGGCATCACCAGCTTTGGTGCAAGGGGGAGTGAGTGAGTGAGTAGGGTTTAACGTCCAGCCCGACACAGTATAGGTCATTTTGGGGATGGCCTTTCCAGGCAGGATTGCACATATACATAATAACAGAACAAAAAGTTTAACCTTTATGAAACACAAAAACGACCTCAATTTAAAATACTGTAAGAACTGCCAATTATAATTGTGCATATGTAATGGTAATATGTAATGTCAGTTCTATTAATCTTCTCTGTTATCCTCCAGACAGTCATTAATCTCAGAATGTTGTCCATTGGAGAGCAAGGGGGACAATGCCCATGAACACAAGTTCAGGTGCTGAGGAGTGCGTAGATGTGGGTTTGCTCCAACTACCTCGTAGGGTAAAGCTGCTGCACCATAATAAGAAGCTTCATCAGTATGTAATGCTCACAGACTCCTACCATTTCTGACCTTTTATTTTCAAGTGCATTCCAAAATATGCATAAACATGGTAAATGACAGCAGTAAGTTCAAATCACTAGAAGGCAAACTGCCATTCAAAAACTGAGACCAGGTTTTTCGAGGACCAAAACATGCCGGGTACTATACATTCACTAGTGTGCAATGAGTGTCAAGTACATAACTGTTGACACCAAAGACGTTCTACTAATAGCCTAGACTTGCAGCCTAATCAAACTATGGCACACTCACAGCCTAACCAGAAGTCCCTGTCGTCTAGTGACTTCAGGCTGTCGCACAGATATAAATATTCAATATTTAAATCCGCAGGCTGTCATAAGCACCTTGACGACAGTAGGCGTCACTCAAGATACCATAATATTAAGTGAAATAATTTAAGACTTGTATAATTTTGAGTGAAATTTATCAGATAGGCCGAATATGCAAGAATCAAAAATTTAAATAGATTGATACATATTTGGCTAGTCATGTGACAAAAGTATTGTGGGCGTTGCCACTGTGGAAGGCCGAGCTGCTAGTCTAGGCTATTAATAGAACATCTTTGGTTGACACGTTCAAGACTAGATTACACCGTGGTACATAAAAAACGTGCCACTTTTACTTTTTGAATAGATACTTTAAAAATTGGCTGATTTTAATAATTTTCCGTGTGCAATATCAAGAAGAAACTTGATGCAAATGACTGTAGTTTTGACCACCTCACTTTAATACCGTTGCTACACTACCTTGTAAAATGCAGGTTATTGAACATGCTGTTAGCAAGTAGTGTCAACATCTACCGCTTGCATTCGTGCTGAAGGAGGACATTTTGAGCACATGCTGTAATAAAGATGATGTGATATGACACGTATGACTTTTTAGAAACAAAAATTGCCAATTGTGTCTGTTGCTATCCAGTTAATCATTTATGAGCTGACACGTGCGCTATCCAGTATGAATTCATTGTTGTAAACAGTCAAACGCCAACTTCTGCATTTCACAAGGTAGTGTAGCGACAGTAATAAAGTGAGGTGGTCAGAATTAAAGTCATTTGTGTCAAGTTTCTTCTTGATGTTGCCTGCCAAAAATTATTAAAATCGACCAATGTTTCATGAAGCTATTTAAAAAAATTGACATTTTTTTATTGATCACGATGTATGAACAGTAGAGAACACACAACTGTAGTAACAAGATACAATGCACAGCAATGTGGAACAGCATTGTAAAATAAACAGAGGGGTAAAGAGTCGTAACTGGTACATCAATATAATACCATATGTAGAGGACGGTCCAGAAAAATGGCACAAAGTTTGCCAAGTAACTACGAACTGTTTCTCTTAATAATTCTTGAATAATGGACATGGCGAGCTTTGTTTATATCATGAACTTGCTAATAAACACAACAGTTAACATTGCTTTCAAATAGTGCATTTGTCAGCTGCAAAACAAAAAAAAATATTCAACTGCCATATTCGGAGATTGGCTTTAGTCAAGTAAGCAATTTCTTTATAAACGTTTGGCTAAAACTGCATGACTATGACATATGGCAGATACCAGACACATAGAACTGGCAACAGGGTTCCCACACTTTTACTGACAAAAAATTCCAGACTTTTCCAGGACCATCAAAATGTCTTTCCAGGACCTTCTTGAAGGCAATGCCAATGTTTAAAAGTAAAGACAAACAACAGTTACGTACTGCATGTAGTAAGTGTAATCCAACATATAGAATAACAAATAATTTAAAATGCATCACAACACTCTATTTCAGTAAGTAAGTTCTAGGCTTATATTTTGAACCCACAGTGAATTCTTCAACTATACAGGACCGTCAATTTCCAGGACTTCACAGATCCTGGAAAATCTAAGAAAAAATCCAGGACCATCCAGGAGGCTTGGGAACACATGGAAATACATATCAGACGCAGATATCTGAAAATTCCTGGGAAATAATTATTGGTGATAGATGTTATGTCAAGTAAAAAAAATAAGATCTTCAACACTGAATACAGTAAGATCATATGAAAAAAATTTTTCACTAGCACACAGAAAGAAAATAAAATTAAACCTATTATATGAAAAGTAATCAGACTAAATGAAACCTATCTGATGAAAAAAAACATTATGACTTCTTCTTCATGTGACTAGAAAAAAAATATTTGACTTCGTAAAATCAAGCAACCAAAACAAAACACCAACAATGTAAAAGTCAGATCTTGGTGATGAATCGCATATAAAATAAAAACAGGAGATCAGTCAGTTATGCACAATTTACAGTGTTTCACAAAAAAGCACCCTTTTTGTTTTTTTTGTCGGTCTGTACACGGCTTAAGGCAACAGTTAAAATGAACGAATGCTGCATAGCAAGTCACAACATCAACACCATAGCACACATTGCACCAAACACTACAAGAAACGTTGCAAAAATATGTGAAAGAACAACCGACTTTGATACGTAAAATCGGCGACACCAGACTCGGCCTTGCTATAGTTAACGTCACTTGTTCAGACACAAATTGCTATCAGTCGATAAACAATATCAAAACCAAATAAGCAAAAAACAACTCAAGAGTACAGATTGCTTATGAGTGCGCACTCCGTTTGACTCGGACTAAAATTAATAACAAACACGTCACCAACTTGGCAATGAAACTGCCATGTAAAAATACAAAAAAAAACAGACAATAACTGAATTGCAGAACAAAACCTGCACATATTTTTTACAGAAGAAATGGATGGGAAACTATAAGGTCATTAGTGAATTTCAAGCATTTAGACTTGAAATACAAAAAATGTGGCTGCAATTTTATGAGCACATGCAATACCAGTAAAAATGACCAACCAACAACGAACTAAACAAAAGACTCAAATGGCAGGTAATACTGACTATTAACTTAATCGCAACTACACTGTATCCGGTAAAATTTATATGCTTAATCCCCAATAAATTGGTGAATCAATCACCAAATTTCATTGAAAAATTTTATTTTTTTAGTGGAGTTATTAATAATTGGATATCAATAACAAAATATCTCTGTTACCAATATGGCGTTACAGAGCCTACTGCAGTCGCTCGATCAAAAGTGACGTTTGTTGGTGCAATCAACGAAAACAACAACAAAGTGGTATTATCTGCAGATGATCGTGTTTTAATTAAACTACTGAGACAAAGAAAGGGTACGATGCTAAAAAGTTTATCGCAGAATTTAACAGCAATCTGTGGACATTGTCCGAATTAATCGAATGGTTGCTGAATACTTGACACTTCACATTTTGGGGTGACCGCACAAAAGTCATAGTAACTATTGTTTGTGTTGGTAAATTTAACTGAAATTTAGCACTTTGATTGCAAGGAAACAATATTTTTGAAGAAAATTTAGTGGTCACTTCAGCAATTTATTGCAGACTAAGTTGCGGACTAAGTGTACGATACTATATTTAGATTTGTTCAGATTTGACATTTCTATTGCACAATGTCTAGGGGATTACTTTTTTACCGGGCACATTGTAGCAACGGATATAACAAGTTATGAACTTGGCAATTAAAAATACGCAACAACAAAGGCAATTGCACACACAGTAAAAGCTGGCCCAGAGTGACAAAGTGGCCAACAACCAAGGAACATCCGACCGCAGGGTTGACCATCTAGCATTTTAAAATGCCAAATAAGTGAAAATCAAAATTTCAAAAAGAAACCTGGCCATAAAAACTCTGTTTGGCAGTATGGCACTTTTTGGCATTATTCTTAGAATTAGGCATTACAATTTTCAACTTTGGGACTAACGTTCATTCTGGCACCAATTTGGCATAAATTTGACAGTAACAAATAATTTCGGATGGCTTCAAAAACTGGGCATTTTTTGTCCAGGAAAATACAATGCTTTGGCATTTTTGGCCAAACAGAATTGGCAACCCAATGCACTGGTGGAACTTACCAATGAATAAAACAACGCAATGTTATCATTGATGCCCAACCAGCCATGTTACCGACATCAGTTGTGG
>Ga0209671_1002655_pt1 | contig 16591 bp, 13 predicted proteins | sample WorMetHERISLAND2_2_FD_187401 | JGI IMG/M metagenome (GOLD analysis project Ga0209671, IMG submission 187401) | Marine gutless worms symbiont microbial communities from Max Planck institute for Marine Microbiology, Germany - Olavius geniculatus... | ecosystem: Host-associated > Annelida >...
GTCCTGTGCGATGTATGCAGAAGTAAACAGTTAGGTTTTAAGCCTAGATGCAAAAGTTCCAAAAGTACTGGCTGATCTAGTGTTTGCCGACAGTTTGTTCCAGAGACTAGGAGCAGCGACATGAACATACTGAGAAAGTGGGGCTAGGGGCTGATGAAGCAGATCGGCTGCGGATGAACATAAATTTCTGGTAGGCCGATATTCACATAGGAGGTTGCCCATTCTTCAGAGTCTTTCATCAGATACTCACTATTTTGATATAGCTTTTGAAGCATAAATTTTGCTTTGTTCAATTTAATTGCATTTTGTTGACTCTTGCAATTTGCTGCTGTGCAATAATTTATTATTGTCATGATCGGCGTGCCATAAATAACTCACTGATATAATATAATGTACAGAGTAGCCAGGGTGCCAGTTTGCTGTTCAAGTGGTAGGAGGTTACAGGGTGGCCACAAACCTGGAAAGCCTTAAATACTCAGGGAAATCCATGCTCATGGAAAACTCCTGTAAAACTTGGGGAATTCTCTGCAACTTCAGGGAACAAGAAAAGGCTAGCTGACGCAAAGGGGAACACACAACAGCAGTGCATGTTTGAAAGCCTGGTGGGAACAAAAACTAAGCTCACCGATCCTAGCAACGATGTTTTTTTACACTTGCCAGAGGGTGCCAGACGACCAGTCTCGCGCAGCCGTATTGGCTAACTATCTATAGTGTTTTTTACCTTCGTCAGAGGGCGCCAGACGGCCCAACTGGTCTCGCTCAGCCGTATTGGCTTAAAATCGCAAATTTTCCCAACCCCCTTTCATTTAGCACCTTCACTCGGGGTGATCTTTTTCGAATTTATGGAAAAGCTTTACGGATTTTGAAACTAGAGTCTTCCAGGCATCCAATGGTGAAGATTTGATGATCCTAGCTTGCACCGTTTTTGACTGATCCACCCGTTTGACGGATGGACGGACAGAATTGCGTTGGCTAAGACACGTTACAGTAGTAGCTGCTGTTGCGCGTAAAAATTGTAACAAAGTAATGTTGCTGAATGCTGTTTCCAGAGTGCAAAATACTTTGAAATATGTTTACCCTGGATCTTCTTGGGGGAGATTGCAGTGATGTCCAGATTATCATTGTCACGGTTACTTTTTGTTGTGATAACTTATGGAAAATTAAGCTTATGGCTCTGGAAAGATTTGCAAAATTCGAGGAATTTTTTTCTTTTACTTAGTAGCCACCCTGGGTTAGAAATGGGGTCAGGGTTGCGCATATCTCAGTGGATGGCTGCATATAATATGTTAGCACTAGGCTGTCACATTTTTTCAGTCTGTATAGCGTTTAGTTCTTATTGTGAGACAATTTAGCAGTGAAAGTGAATTGTTTATGAAAATGAGTAGTGTATTTTACTTGTCGTTTGGTAGTTTAATAGTTGGGACTTGCTATGGCAAGGTTGTTGGTTTGTCTTCCAGTTGCCGCTATCAAGTGGTCACTACTTGGATGGTTGACTGTTCATGGACAGGTAAACCATCTAGGTATATAACCAACACCAAGGTCAACTCAGCCTTCCATCGCTCCGAGGTTGGTAGATTGAGTACCAGCCTGTCTTGCTTGGGTTATGCCAGGGTGCATTCATCTATGTCGGGTGGCAGGTAACACGGTGTGATCCCAGGTGGCAGGTGATGCACTGTAGCTCTGAGATGGGTTTTCTTATGAACATCTAAACTATTAAGCATTAAGTATATTATATAATACAGATAAACTGTCATTATTATGTGTATGTGCATCGCTTGGAAAGGCCATCCCTGAAATGATCTATACTGTTTCAGGCGGGACGATAAACACTACTCACTCACTCACTCACTCACTTGACTATATGTTTATGAAGGAATGGAGAGGAAGAGGCGAGAGAAAGTGGTTAGAAGAAAGAACGGTGCCGGCATGCCAGCAGCTGGTGCCGCCGGTGAGATAGAAACATCACTGGATGATAGTCAGGATGATGACATTCTTGAGTCAGTCATCAAGTCCGTGACTTCGCCATCCACTCGCAGCCAGGCTGCCCGCAGTCGACCCCGAGCCAGGACTGGCACCAGACAGTCGCGTCAGTACTCTCCCTTGCTTTTCTGTCTCACTTGATTTGTGTGACAATATGCAGATTTGTGGGACGCCCCTTAAACCAGGGTTTCCGTGCATCTTTAAAAGTCCTGATTTTTTTTCTAAATTCAAGGTTTTGAAAGTCTTTGAATTCGAGTGTCTAGGTCTTTGAAAGTCCTGGAATTTGTTCAGTATATTTAGCAACGCGAACATGCAGTGAACATGTGTGAACAGGCAGATTTTGAAGAAAAGAAACCTACTGAACACTTGCCACTTGTCACATAATGTGTAATGATACGAACGAATGTTGACATTTAGTCCTTGAAAATTAATGTTGGTAATTCTTGAAAGTCCTTGAAAAGATTTTCAATTTTATTTTACGACTACAGTGGGAACCATTAAACAAGTTTTTTCAGACGTGCCTGCTACACGTAGGCACATATCAGAAAGCCGCTACATTTTAAGGCTTTCTTTGAAACATTGTCTGCTGATGCCACGTTCGGCCGTGTCTGGTTAATACAAAGTTTGGTTATTGTTCTGTAGCAGTATTTTTCTAATCGAAGCCTAGCCTGCTATGAGTGTACGTGTATTTCTGTGAGATGACCTGTGTGTATTTTCCATACATTACCTTGGTAATAGTAGCAGTGGGTCAAAGGTAAAAAAAAGTACTTGCAGCAACACTGGGATAATGAGGTTGGCTTTTTATAGGATTTCAGAATTACTTATTGTTTGGCCAGTCTAGTTATCAAGTCTGCTCGTACTCCAAATTAATTTCTGTCCAATTCTATTGCACCCATTATTTGGAATAGCTTTTCCTCAGATATTTTACTGTGTAACACTGATTCCAATTGAAGGTTTTCTTTTGATTAACTTGTGTAACTTATTAAGTTATCGTTTTAACCTTTGAGTCTATTCAAAGACACAGTTCATGTGTTTTTGTACAGTTCGGCGTACGCTGAAAAGTGGACTGACGCAGGAGGAACTGGCAGTTGTACTTGCTGCCACATAATGACTGACTGTTGATCTGTTGTCTCTGCAACATTTCCGCAACATTTTTGCAACATCTTTGAAATATGTGCATTACCCTCACTGTCGACTATCACAACTGGCAGTACTACATGCTGCCGCATAATGATGATCTCATCTCTGCAACATGTCAGCAACATTTCTGCAACATCTTATGAGCATTTCCCTTACTGTCCACTATCACACCTGGCAGTACTACTTGCTACAACATAATGACTCGTGATCTCTCATCTCTGCAACATTTCCGCAATATCTCAGCAATATCTCAGCAATATCGAAGCATTGTGAACGTTATTCTGACTCCACTGTCACAATGGGCAGTTTCTTATTTTTACTACCTAAGCCCAAACTTTATTTCTAGTTGTTATAGATGTATTTTTCACCACATAAGCTCGAACTCCATTTCTGGTTGTTTTAGATTTGTTTTGCAACATGCTGTACAACATTGCCGTAGCAAATCATAAGCTGATAACAACATCCATTAAAAAATCAGAAATCTTAACATCTTGATGTGTCATATTGTTGTATAGCTTGTTGTCTATTAAGTCCAAGTAGTGGAGTTTGGTCTTTAATGATCTCTTGTCTCTCAAACATCTCAGCATTATGAGCATTATCTTGACTCTGATATCACTACTTAGACACATGTGGACTGACAGTGCTGGAAAGCTGCTAAAGTCTGTTATTGAGTCTGAGATCAGGTTTCGGCTTGGTGCATCTCAACATAATATCCACAAAATGATGCAGAAAGTCATAGAAATGCTTGGGAGCAGTGTCACTTCAATTCTGGTGCTAAAACATTAGTGATGTAAACATTGCATTAGCATGTGTGTGAGACGTTAAGTTGTTTTGCAAACTCTTCGCTGTGCTTGTACAGTGGCCCATTGGTAAATACAGAATACAGCGTTTCGTTATTTGAGTGTCAATTTTTTCTCAAGTGCATTCACGGTAACTGCTTTCATTGTATAATATTGAAACTTTGTTCAACAAGCTTGATTCTTGTGCATGATTTAAACATATTTGCTGCTTTATGTGTTTGCTGTATTTAATTAAATTCACTCGCCATTATTTGTACATAAATATTTCAAAACTATCTGGCATTTAACATTTGTTTAAAGACACAAACTAAATTTAGCGTAAGGTATACCAGCTTCTTTCATTTCTCGTCCATATCACCAGTAGACAGGGTGGTCCTTAAAAACTAAGTCGTCAACTTTTACACAACTTTGTTAAACAGTTGTTTCCCTATCATACTTAGCAGTAATGTGCAATGTGGTGATCATGAAAAAATTCGACAACAATTCGTTGCTACTTTAAAAGTATTATTTCAAACAAACTGTTTGACAAGTTAATATAGCGGCGCTTTTTTACAGTCACTTTGTGTCGAATTATGCACAGAGCATCAGCATCGGAATTTTGAAAATTGGCCGATATTGATACAATTATGGACAGAAACTAAAGTGCTAAGTTGCTTTTTGGACCATCCTGAATTTGAACTGTCTTTCGGCACTTTTATTGTGCACTTTACATGTCTTTTTGTGGGACTTGCTATGTTAGAAGCAGGCATTCATTGGTCATTTGTCATATCATTGTTTCACATTGCTTTATTACAGTTTGCAACGTGTCGTATTATTCGTGTTAATAACCTGTGACATTAGTTGCTGTTGCTGTTGCTGCGGCTGTTTTTGAAGGGTGACCAATTCTATGAAGAATCTATTTCTATGGCATTTAACATTTCTGTTTTGACAGCTGTACAGTAACTTTTCCAAATATTAGAATTTACCAAATATTGGAGACAGGGGAAAAGTCGCTGATGGGAAAAGCTGTTTATGGTGTTAATTCATATTAACAAGTCAACGTCAACAACAATGGCAGGTGATGCATTTTTGCTGTTCTGTTTTGGTGGCATGGCGTAGCTGTAACGTGTTTTGTACGTTGGGCCGGGTTAGTACTTGAATGGGTGACTGCCGGGCAGGTAAACCATCTCGATATGTAACCAGCTGACTAGGTCAACTCAGCCTTGCGTCCTTTCGGGCTAGATAAATCAAGTACCAGCTTATTTGGCCAGGGTCAAGGCGAGGCACGTTCACCTGTGTTGGGTGGCAGGTAACACTGTGTGATCCCATATGGCAGGTGACGCTTCGTAGCTTCGTAGATGGATTTCCTATAAAGAGCTGTACCGTAATTTTACCTTCTTTTTTTATTAATTGGCATTATCACGCTCTTATAGCTGCTGTATTTTGTCACAGTGGGGCTTTTATTGTGCATGTGTGTACATGTTTGCATGTTAGTAATGAGGAATAAAGGCTTTTGAAATGTCAGGGAGATGTAGCAATTTGACAGTGCCTGGACAGAGGACTGGTCACCCTACACTTTTCTAACCACTTTTACTGTCGCTTATTTGTTCCATCGGTAGTGCACATATCAGCCATTAATCATTCAGTTTTTAGATGAGTAAAATGTTTACAGTCATTTTAACTGGCATTCCGCTAATCATTGGCACAGGGTATTTTGAGTACGAATATTTTTGTGTGGCTGGTTTTTATTCAGTAAACATATCGAATCTCTTAACTACCTCTTTGTTTTTATCTGTCGATTACCTTTTGTCGTGTCTAGGTGTTAGATCTTTTTACCACGTTCGGAATTATTTTTTCCTGCTGCCTGTGTAGATGACCCATGAGAAGCTCTATGTGGCGTTTTTTATATATTTGTACATTTTTCGTTACTGAGCAGTATTTCAGTTGCCGCCTTTCTTATAGCTGAGTTGTTGCAGAAGTTTGTGCATCGTAGGTCGTAAAAAGATGCTGCTGCTGTTATTTTTATGAAAACTTTGGCAAAATTTGGCCACTTTCAGTAATTTTTTCACGTTTTTGCATTCTGATATCAACTGCAGCAGAAATTTTACCACTTTCTCTAAAATTAGGTTGCCACATTACCTTGTTGAAATTTTGATGTTTAGCTGTGCAACTTTTTGTTAGTAGGCTACCTTGTAACATGTTCATCGTTACTTTCAGTTTGGGATGATAAATAAGAACTAAGTTTTCTTTGATATTTAATTTCTTTTTGATATATATTTCTAGATTATGTATTTTTTTCTTAGTGCCAATGTTGTCATTTGATGTCAGCAGAATATTTCTGCTTTACGTTTGTCAAAGCATGATTGAACAATGCTTTTTTTGACTGTAGTTCGTGAAGCTCAAGATGTGCTTACTGCTGAGGTCGGGCATATTTTGAACATATGCTGTAAATTAGTCTTCGTACACAAACAAACAAGAATGCAACATTGTATTTTCCGTAAGGGAACTATTCTGCCCACTTTTGAATTGAATAACTGCCATAAAGGTGTACAGTTAAGCATTAAAATTTTTACAAGGTTTTACAGCAACAAATTTGAGGAAATTGAGGGAAGGAGCAGAGTTTTTCAGCTACTTTTGCAGTTTTTAATATAGCGCAGAAAGAATCATGATGGCTTAAGTTAGCCAAAGTTAATCTAAAAATAGCACTGGCACTTTTTATACAGCCCACAATGTAGAGATGTTTCTTATGCTGCTTAAACTCAGTACATTGTTGGCATTCGTGACTTGTATAGTAGAAGCAATATGAATTTTACTGTTGCTTATTAATTGCGGTGTGATGACTTAGTAATGTTGTAAATGTGTTTTTCACCGTTTCACTGTTTGGTAGTTTTTTTTCAACAATTAACTGTTCGTCTAGTATTGTCGCTTCTTTGCGTATTTTTTTGTAAATGCAATATTGACTTGCACTTGCAACTGTTGCAATCGGTGCCAACATTTTACAGGGTTTCTTGGTGAGACAACTAAGTGAACAAATTTTGTTAATATAGCAAATAACAGTTTAAAGTGACTATTGTCATTGTGTTGATTGTAACTAATGATATGATTCATTAAATTTCGATCACCTGGTAATTTCTACAATTATTATTACATGTACTTGTCTTTACCATGCAGATATTGAGGCATGCTGCTGAAGAACTATTACACTGTGACATCTGTATAGACTGTGACGTCTCATCGTTGTCATTTTCAATTCTTTGAGTGGCACTGTAGGTTTTGTACGTCAGGGCTTGTAAAATATCTCCGAAATTTTCACGGGGATATTAGGAATCTGTGTGGAAAATGTCTGTTTGCACGGCTGTACTTGTCGTGTTTCTGCTGGGTGTTGATGGGCAGATGTCTTACGACGTTAAAGTAAGCAGCCATTGGCGTAGACAAGAGGGATCTATGGGGCCCACGTCCCCCCTAATTCTCCAGACAAGACAGTCACACGTTTAAGCTGAACTAATTTTGGCCAGTTAATTCTCAGGAAAATGATTAAAATTGTTGCCAACAGATCTCATACTTTGAAGATATAATGCACCAAATTTGATTTCGGCTGGGGCTCCGCCCCAGATCCCTCTGGGGATAATAACGCTAGTTGGATTTTAAGGGTCCAATATCTAAGGGGAAGGAGACGGAGGAGGAAAGGGGGAGAGATTGGAGAGAAAAGGGTAGAGGTGAGAGGTAACGGCAGGGAAAGAGAAGAAGAAGGGGTCAAGGCCCCCAGTTGAGATTCGTGGCTATGCCACTGTCAGCAGCAGTAGTCACATAAACGTGGTTGGTGGAGTGCAAAATTAGATGGAAGCGATGTGATTTGTATACAATTTGAAAAAAAGAACTTAAGACGCATTGAAAGGATGGATAAGATATGATTATATTCATTTAATCAACCGTTCACGTGTGTTTTTGACTGCATGAGGTGTGGGGTGGGGGGTCATTGCTTTTATGTATGTTGGTAAACGCCCACGACTCTTTCTCCACGGACAAATACAACGTTAGATATGGAGATGGTGTTGTGTGCCATTATTACTAATGTGTTGTTTTATCTTAGCGGTGATGGTTAAATGTTGCTCTTCAATCTTCATTCGACATATCGTACACTTGCTGCTGTATTCCATTGACAGTTCTTTGAGCTGAGTTGTGATTATACTTGGAAGTGTTTCTGCAATGTTCGGTGCTTTGTTGGCGTTTTTCGTTTGCACAGTAATGACAATGACAGTTATTTTTACGTTTGACAGCGTTGCTTTGCGTTGAAACTATTTCGTTACTTCGGAAAACAGATCGAATATTCGGTCGTGCGTGTTTTGTGCTTTGGATTCTTACACTGGCCTACTTGAAATTTTGGCTGAAGTTTTTTATCAAAGGGGGAGAGCACTGGGGGCACATTTTCCTTCCCCCGTCTAGAAGCCTACTCATTTTTCTCAAAATAATGTCAAAAATGCTTCAAAACACTTAATTTTCACACTCACACCCTCACACACACCCATTCCGAAAATTCTCTGAGAAGGGAGCACAGCTTCTTCCCCAGACACCTTACCCAGTGGAAGGGACACCCCTCCTCATACCTTATCCCTAAGTGCCCCCTACTTCCAGATCCTGGCTATGCCAGTGGAATCTTAGGCTGAAAATGCGTTATAAAAATCAATAATGCCATACGACTTATACGGTGACTAAGTTACTTTCAGCACTGGAGGCTCTGGGCAAAGGGACGGCTACATCTTTCTTTGTCGAAATTTGGTTTTGGCCGTTCAGGCAGTTTTAATATCCGCTAGGCCTAACACAGTTTCACTGTATCTGTAGGCGCTGTCCTTCATTTATCTCCATTCATGATCTTTTTATCGTCATATTTTCTCATGCATTACCGCAGATTTTTACTTTGCGATAGCCTCAGCTCGAGACTGTTGTTGCTTATACTGATGAGAAATACGCAGAGCCATATTTTACCTCTAGATATGTTTCTTTGTTAATCGCGTATAAAACGTACGAAAAGTAAGTCGAGTTTAAGAACATGATGGAACAGAATGTGTGGTTAATAACTTTAGCGTTAGACTAAGTTTGCAGTTTCAAAGTTTGCCCGTTTTAACCCCGAGCTTTAAGCCTACTTACTTCGATATGTTTTGGCTTTGTTGTCTACATAGGCTACATTGCTACAACATGTTGTAGGACTGCAAATTCACTGCAAGTCGGTCGTCTGCAGTAAAACTACAAACAGTGGCTTCTGTCCCACAAATCTAGAATCGAAATCGTGCTAAATTTTCCCCTGTTATTTTCTCACTTTCCCTTCGTCTCCTCTAGGACCGATCTTCACCCATACAAAAAAAAATTGTACAAGTCCACAAAAATCGAAAGCCTGCGACGGACGAATCCAGAACATATCATGCCAGTACAGCTTTTTGTTGTAGGCAATACTTGTTGTCCAACAGGTCCAGAATGAATCATATTAGTGGAGTTGTGCTTGAACGGATGCTGTGACTGTGTCGTCGCGGGCACCTGTCTCTGATCACGTGACCGGTGTCACGTGACTACTGCTGGCACGACTCGCAGCAGTACTGGCGGAAGCGTTCTTCGTTCTCGCAGTGGAAGTTGCCGTAGAACTGGATGTACGAGCTGCACGTGAACGTCTGTTCGCGTCCCTCGTCGTTTTTGCGAGTTATACGCGCGTTGTGGTCGCCGTACGGGCATCCTGCACGCACAAGCCCAAATTCCATTACACGCGGACGCGGAACATGAAAGTCGCAGACGCAAACCATCTCGATATGTCGAGATGGTTCATCATGGTTGTGACAAAACAAACCCGTTTGTGACACTAATGGAATTTAGTCCGTGACAAGACACGGAGAAAGCCACCACATCGGCGACAGAAAATCGACGTATTTTGTAATTTGGGCTATATCGCTCGTAAGCTTAATAAACAAACACTCGCACAGCAGCACAAACCTCTGCCAACGCTTTTCCCGTCTAAAAAACCACTAAAATCAGTTCATAACTTTTTGACTGATCCACGGAAACTACCAGACTATATGGCCTATAGGCATGATGGATACTTACTGCTCCGAGACAAAAAAAGCTGAGAAAATTTTTTGCAAACTAACGTAACTTATACGTTAATTGTGCCGCCAAAAGTGCATTTTTGCATCAACAAACAAATGCAGCACATACGTGAAGGGGCGTGGCCACGTAAAAAAATGTGGAGAGTGGACACACATGGCGAGCGGGGAGCCTCCGTTGAAGAAAAGAGCCTCTAGTCAGGGGGGTCAGGGTGCAGCTGAAACCTTTTAGCTTTTTGATGTCTAACGAAAGCAACAAATTTTGCCTTATTCAAATTCTCATTGAAATTAACGTACGGAAGCGACTCGCGAGTCAAACTCCAAACATGAGCGCTCTCTTTCCTCTCCTCTAGTAAAAACTCGGCAGATTTGCATCAATCTGAGAAACAACTTCTGGCAAAAATGGGGTGGACGCTGGACGCCCTGCATACGTGATAAACACAAATTATGGGTCTGAAACAACAATGACGCATGATCTAATACCGGGCGTATCACGTCGCAGCGCTTCACATGTTCTGCAGCAGAGACGACGATTGTGTTCGACGTAGCAATAGTGCGGCTGTAGTTCCGTCCGACACAGTCGCGGCACTCGGTCCTCACAAGAACTCTGACCTGCCGTACAGTCGACATAGAACTTGTATTACTTCAAAAGGGTAAAAGAAAAGGTCCGGCACTTGCTATGGCGCTTCTTACACGAGTCGGACTAGCGACCAGAAGCGCTTTGCAATCTCGGAAGTGGCAGCTGATTGGCATGAGCTAATCGATACCGCAGCGCACTATGCGGCAATCCATTGTCCTTAGCGAACACACCAGCAGTTTGCAGCTATCAGACATGCCACCGCCCCAATCAGTCACACTAGGCCTTTACCCCGTAAAATAGCCCGTAAGCTACTACTCATTTCCCGTGCCGCTGGGAGTAGGAGGCTGAGTTGGCCTGAGCTTTGGCTGAAGTTTTGTTACGTACACTGAAGGAAAAAAGTAATGTTCTTCGTCTGTCTTAGTGTTTGAATTGCCGGGGGGTTGGGGATTGAACCCCCCCCCCAACTGTTTTTCAATCCCTCTAACACACTGTCAAATTATGTACAGGGGGGTCACCTATATGCTATATACATACGACTTACATCACATTTTTGGTCGGTCTCCGACCGTCGAAAAGTTCAACCCCCAGCTAATTTTTCACAATTCAAACATTGGTCTGTTTATTAAATTTGGCACAGTCATTTGAGACCAGAAAAGTAAGAATGAGTTCGTATTTTAGGCGGGGGGTAGGGGCAACATTTGTTAGCCTCTTCCTTCATTTGCCCCGATTATATTGCCCTACTTCACTTTCAGCAGGATAGTAATAATTGGCCAGATCATGCAGTGGCGTCATTTCAGTAAATTATTGGGGGTCCCACTCTCTTCTCCCTTCTCTTCTTTTTTCTCCTCTTTTCCCTAGCCCTTTCCTTTTTCCCTCTACTTTCCCCTTCTCTCCCTTCCCTTAGAAGTAGTGCCTCTAAAATCGAGCTAGAGAGTCTGGTGAAGCTCTGTTAGCTTTCCCAATGGGGTCTGGGACAGAGCCCCAGCTGAAATCGAATTTGGTGCATTTCAGCCTTAAAATGTGATATCTAATGCCAACCATTAGAATGATTTTCTCTAGAATCAACTGACCAAATTTCGTGCAATTTACACAGTAAAAGTCAAGCGGGGACCAAACGTTTGTCGTCAGTCGTTCACGCAAAACCCACTCAGGGAAAAATCACAAATTCTTGAAAGATCCGTAAACCTCCCAGTCCCCTTCTTTTCCTCCCCCTGCAAATTCGGCGAGCAAAGGAAAAACTTTGAAATTACGAAGGTCGGTGAATGATTAGTTGAAATTAGTGCTTTTCGGTGATTATATTGTCTGTAGTTAGTCAGTCTTACAAACGCTATAGCAACGGGTTTTGCGCGCGGGTCGAATGTCCATCATTGCAGCTGTGAATGTACATGTATAAACACAACAGGCTGCAGCCGTACTTACGTCGACGTCTGTTCGGGGCCGAGGACGCACAAGACACAAATACGACGAGCAACGTCGCCAACACGAGCCAAAACGCTTTCATTGTCGTCAATGTATCTATATGATCGCAGGTAAGTTCAGTTATAACAAGAGCGCATCCTCACGCCAGCTGATCGTGTGAGCTAGCTCTGTCTCTAGCAGCTGCGAAGCTTGGCTACAGCGACTGCTGCTGCTGCTGATGTTTACAAATCGTGCTCTATTTCTAGCGTGCATCTTCGCCGACCTTTACTCACGCGACCAAAGAACTTGTAAATAATGATTGTTCATTCTTTGCCTGCGAAAGTGCGAATTAGAGCAGCCGACGATTGAACAGACAGTGCATGGCAGACGCATGCAAACCCACGTTGAAAATTAAATTTTGGAAAAGTCGCCATTTGTTCATAAAAACGTTAAATATGCAGGCCGCGGTCGACCTATACGATTTCAATTATTCAGTTCCAACCTTGTAGACCAAAAAAGCTCACATATGGCATAGCCTATTCTCGTTTTACGTTTTGGTGAAATAAATCCTTGTTAAAAATGCGGATTAAGCCTACAACAAAGCAATGACGTCATTGAAACAATCGAACGTTTGTGATGTATCTGCCGTAGCCTAGCTGACCTATCGTTTGCGGAATATAACTGCTGGCAGTTTTTAAGCAAAAAATATATTCTTTACTTTTATTAACGATGCGGTCACAGTGCGGTGGCTTGATTTAGAATTTAGACAGTAGGATACCGTAATTGTATACGTTATCGTTACTTACTAATATTCGAGCATTAATGACGTCGCCTGCTGTCGTTTGAGCAGCTCTTCAATCACCATTAGCTGACTCGCGTAATGAAGCTGAAACTAAGTTGTTTCATTTCGTTGTGGATGCTGCGCAACACAAGAAGCTGTACAGCAAATCCGTGACAAGAAAACCCAGCTGTCGCTAGGGAAAACGCGCTACAGCCTATACAGTTATTGCTGCAGTACTGACCTTCAAGGTCATCCTAGGTCGATGATTTCCATCTCATCTGAAAAAGCATATATCACTTCCTATTAGTGATTAATAGTAATTTTGGCCCTATCTTTTGCCGTTTCCGAGATATAGCCATATCCCTTTGATAAACGCACATTTTCTTACGTTTTTCATTCAACTGCAATTTTGAAAATGCTTCCCTTGCATTGAATCGCTGAAATTTTGCCTGCATAGGTTTGTGACACATAGCTAATTATTCGTGTAAAATATATCCCCTAAGACTTACCCATTAGCTAAAGTACATCCGTTACAGACGACGACGGACAAACAGACAGATGACAGACGACAACTCGTACAATAAGCTAGACCGTTGCTTAAGTACGGTCGGCTAAAAGTCGACAGCATGTTGTACAGTTTGCTGTAGGCTACGACAGACTGCTAAACAACAAACTTATAACAAATTCAAGTAGTCTGGGCTTGACTCTAGCTATCTGCTTATCGGCTGAAAGTTAAGACGCGTACAGAGCGATGTAACTAAACTGAACTGAACAGATACAATTTAGTTTTTAACGAACTGACCAGTGGGCAAACAGGGTCAACTCATTGGTCATTGGCTGACGTGCGCGTAAACCACCGACGCCGTTGGATGGTGCCTACTGTAATGCATTACTGCTTGCACCTTGGTCTGTTCGCCAAAAACTTAACCATGTCAGTTCAGTTCGGTTTAGATCAGCTACGTCGCTATTTACGCGTTCTTAAATTTGACGGTTATTAAAGAAGAAGAAGAAGAAGAAGATGGGTTCGCCACACCAGCATCAGCAGCATCAGCAGCTGCAGGTCTACAATCAGCTGTACGGTGACCGGGCCTACTGGCAGTTCATCCTCCACGCCAACAATGACATCGTTCTCATCGTCGTCTTCGGCCTGCTCATCATCCATCTGCTGGCTTCGTTCACGCTCATACTGCGCACGTTCATTCGAGACAAAGTCAGTTCTATTCCACCTAGTCTTTTACTTATTACACACAAGCGTGTAGCCAGAGATTGGTGTTGGAAGAACGAGAGGGTTCACGGGGAGAGCAGAGAGTTTTCTTTTCACCAACTTATAGGGAGTCTGGTTGCTCTGGGAAAACGCTATAAGTTCGCCCAGCGGAGTCCCAGTCGCAAACGCATTTTGGGCATTATAAACCTTGAAAGTGCATGTAGTAGACCTAAATTTTGTTTTACTGCACAGACTTGCATTTTAAACTTTAAAGTTGGGGCAGTCGCTCTCTGTTAAGCGAAAGAAACATTAATACTAGCAGTAAACTCGTTAGTCGACATTTTAACGTTTTCACAGCCATTGTTGCTTGATTTTGGAACTTTCAAAGAACTTTTGTATAAAAAGTCATTTCAGTCTCTATCCTCGTCTTACTGAAATAAAATTGAACGAAATTAAGCCTACAGTGAAATGAATGATTGAATAATTATATTGCAGAAGCCGCTGTACACGTTCTGGCAATCGATCGCCAGAGTCAACGCCAAGTACGCTTATATTATTCACGTCGTCACTGGATTCAGACCAAGTATGCTATGCTAAAATTATACGAATCAGTGCTATAGTACCAGAAATTGCAGTGTATTATCGTTCCCCCTTTTTATTGAACATGAACAATATCTTAGCTGCATGTCATTGACACGCATCTATTATATTTTCTTCCAAAAAGTGTTGATACAGTGGTGCATTCTGAGAGCTAAAACAGCGCTTCTAGTGATAGCAATTTTGCATACACTCTTATTATTGGTAGCAGTTTGTCGTTAGATAATGAATAATAATGGCCTTATTGTTGTTAACAAATAATCCAACAAAGACCTACGTAGCCTAAATCGTGGAAAAACGAGCACGTGTTCGACATTCATTCGTGTTGAAAAGCATTATAAGTCTAATGAAAACTTATATTTTTACTGAAGTAGATCGAGAATCACGAAAGATGTTTATCCCTGATCCTTGACCGTTTTTCTTGCTTTTGTTTTTCACTATTTTGCATCAGAACGGAGGCTGTCGGCATTAAACTGAGCTAATATGCATGGTGCGACTTGGTGGGTGGTAATTACCACATTTTTCGTCAAGCGATATCTCAGGATCTAAAACAGGTCGGAAATTGAAACTTTGCACCTAAGCAGGGTAGGCTACAATGGAAAGCTGATGTCCCGTTTATTTTAACACGGTTTTAGAGTGTTCAACGGAAATCATCAAAACGCGCTACATTTTTTGTTCGATTCATATAGTGAGTGATAAAGGCAAAAGTCACTATGTCCGTCCCTCGAAATGCAGCAAGAAATAAATCGCGCAGTTAGTTCGGATTTTGGCGTTAATTCTTTAGCGTGTTTTGCAGTTTTGCTTATGCTGACGATGTCGCGCTGAGGACTTCGGGAACGTTAAAGAGCTTTGCTTGTTGTTAACCACTGCGTGCAGAAGCAGGAACTGACGCCACCGTTAGAATCAACATTCACGGTCGTCACTCAACGAACAAAGATTTCCTCGTGACCAGACACAAGCAGGATAAAACGCAAATCGACCGTAGAATCTTCTGCCGCGATGCGTGGAACTATTTCCTAATCACAACCAATGGTAATGTACTACTAGTAGTGTCAGCAGCAGCAACAACAGCAACCAAAACAATTTTCTCCATTGATGTGTGCCTCGCTGTTTTTGCTGCTATGGTCCAAACTTATAGCCTACACCGTGTGTCGAAAAACTGGGCCAATGTTTTCTTAATAACTCCGTGAAACACTAGCCGATTTCAATAATTCTTGGCACGCAACATTACGAATAAACTTGACGTGGATGACTGGTTTTGCCCACCTTTTTACCTTACCTTACCTTTGGGGAGGGCAGGCTGTTACACCTGCTCAGCGCTGAGGCCGTATCAGTTCGGCCCAATGCGTTTCCTTGAATGTAAACATAATTATAAACATAATGCAAACATCGCCCCAAAACCATTTTTGCCGTTTTCGAGTTTTGACTCATATCGCCTTCACATAGCTTTGTAAACTGTTAAAGTGTTTTTGCTTTAATTTTTGCTGTTTTTAATCGACATTTGTCAAAATTTTTGGTATTTGATTTTTATGACAATAAGTTTATTCACTGTTTTCAGAATACCCCCCCGGAGGGGTGAAGAAAGTTGGTGAAAGGAAAAAATTTTGCGTGATGTAACAATGTCTGAGACATTTTAATATATATTGTGCTGCAGCCAATTTTATTTTTGAATAAGAACCATTGGTTGCCATGGCAACAGCGGTCGTCAGGGAAAATTTTTTTATGACACCATCGGATAGCCCGGACCGAAAAATAGGAATAGGTGCAAACAGCGCGCAGTTATTTTTTACGGGGACCGATTTATACCGCTTTGAAATCTCAATTGACATCAGTGATCACATCGACCACCCGCCCCACAGGCAAAATTTGGTTACAATTTTGCAACTTTTGAATGGTTGCTATGGCAACATGAATCGATAGGGGGTACATTTAAATGACACCATTAGATTGTCCGACCCCGAAAATACGGGGTAGGTGAAAACAGCGTGCAATAAATTATTTTTACGGGGACCGAGTTATAGGCCTATACCGCTTTGAAGTCCCCAT